>Ga0208784_1000899_pt1 | contig 13191 bp, 16 predicted proteins | sample DEB19_08_DNA_FD_184531 | JGI IMG/M metagenome (GOLD analysis project Ga0208784, IMG submission 184531) | Aqueous microbial communities from the Delaware River and Bay under freshwater to marine salinity gradient to study organic matter... | ecosystem: Environmental > Aquatic > Marine > Coastal ...
CTTAGTACTTCTTTCAAAATTGATCTGCCAGCAAGTCTACCAAATGTTAACATTTGACAAACTCTAGATTCTCCATATTTATCTTTAAGATATTGAATTACAGAGTCTCTATAATCTGGTGGGAAGTCAACGTCAATATCTGGTAGAGAAACATGATCCTCAGTATTTCTGCCCTCATTATAAAATCTTTCGAATAGTAAACTATATTCAATAGGATCAATTAGAGTAATTCCCGTTAAATAGCAGACTAATGACCCGCCACCAGAACCACGGGCTGGACCAACTAAGCATCCTTGATTCCTAAAGTGATTTACATAGTCTTGTACAATAAGAAAGTATCCAGACAGTTTGGCGTTCTTGATAACTTCAAGTTCCTTTAGTACTCTATTTTTATAGACTTCATGCTTAGACTTGTCAATACGATTTGCTATTAAATTTTTCCAGCCATCTCTACAAAGCTGTTTTAGATATTCATCTTCTGATGTTTTATTTGGCGTTTCAAATTCTGGGAGTTTAGGTCTAGATAGAATGTTTATATCTTCAATTAATGATGTTATATGAATTAAATTACTAATTGGCTTCTCGCCATAATGCTCTTTCAAAAAATCTAAACTCTTAATATAATAGTTACTACTACGAATAAATCTTAAAGAATCTAAATCTTTATTTTCTATAATCTTTTGATCTAGCTTCTTCATAGTAGTCTTGAGCTTTGTGCATATCAGCACCCTATGATCTATAGCATCTTTTCTTTCTGGATAATAAGATGATGTGTCTGGAATAGAAAAACTTTGATCTGGATCAATACTAGAAATAATATCTGACATTATCTTAGTAATTGGGTAAGAGTCATGATCTATGCTATTATATTCTAAATAATAATGCTTAAAATATGAACGCATGTTTTCTACATGCTTCTTAGCAATATTAAGATAGTCATTGACTAAACAATCATGAATACCATCATGATCTAATGATTTAAAAATACAATCATGATCTGGCATTACCGTTGTAAATAGTTTACTCATTGTAAAACCATCTATGCAGATAAAGTTATGACATGTGATATTCTTAATTAGATCTTCAAATTTGATAGTGGGCGTTTCATCATAGTTTTCTGGACTATTAGATATAGATATGATTTTTAGTAACTCTGTCCATGCCGCATCATTTCTACAGATTAATGCTAGCCTTGACCCATCATCAAGTATGATTTCAGAACCAATAATTGGCTTAACACCACTGCTCTTGCAGGCTTGAATAAAATTCACACAGCCACTGATAGTAGCAATATCTAGAATGCCAGCATATTCATACCCGGCATCTTTGCAGGTTTGTGTAATCTGCTCAGATCTTGATGTAGATAATAATAACGAGTAATGACTATGATTTCTCAGCATTGTCTAATTTTCCTCCACCAGCACCATATTGTCCAAACTTATTTAAGTCCGCGTACTTGTTTACAACCGTGCCCATGCCATCAGATTTTATCATATCATGGAAGTGCTGGCAAGTAGTTTTTTTGGAACCAGGAAATTGCTCAGCAAATTTACATAATTTAGTACATTTCCAATGACTTTGATCACTAGATAGCTGTCTTGGCAATTCAATAGATCGGATTTGATCAAACTTTTCTTTAAGCATTTTTTCTGCTTTATCGTAATCATCTTCAGAAAAAACAATATCAAATACTCCTCCATCATTAATATAAAATATACTAGTATAAAAATCATACTTTGGATACATGTTCTTTAATGCATAAAAATATAATAGAAGTTGTTTATCAGAACATAAATCCTCATATGTTTTCTCTTTACCAGTAGCCCAATTCAATCTTTTTCCAGACTTATAATCTAGCACTTGATAATATGCTGAATCTTCTTTAACTATAAGATCTATCGTGCCTTTGATGGCTAAGTATCCAGAGAAACTTTTACCATTAATATTATAAGAATATTTTGCCCATGGCTTTTTAATTTCTATATCAAAGAAAAGCTCTGTAGCGTATATATCTTGATTTCTTGGATCTAAAGATCCATTATTATATGCTAATGCTTTATTAACCCAGCCAAGACATGTTTTATAATCAGTATTAGTTAATCCCACATCTTCTTCGTGCTTTTTATAATACTCAAAACATAGTCGGGTTATATATTCGATATCATCGCACTGTGCAAAAGTTAAATTGGAAATATCATCATTTTTTAATAACTTTTGCTTATTGACCTGGGCTTTTTTCTTGTCTGCCAATACTTGCATTGTTCTATGAAAGATGGTGCCAAGAACAGCCTTTTTATTAGTCTTGTCTTTCATTCCAAGTACATATTGGAAAAAGTATTTCATTTCGCACATCTCTAATGTACCTAGAGATGAGCTTCTATGGTAGCATATAATCATTTGATTGAAACCGTGTATTTACCAGTTTCTCTAATTTTCTTAGTAATCCCCATATCTATTAGAATAGATACAAACTTATTACAAGATTCATCTATGCTTAGATTTTGATTGTCAATAACCGCATCAAACTTATCATAGTTATCAGCATCAATTTCACTTTGATGCTCACTTTTGTATAGTGATCTAGTTAATCTAATAACCTTTCCTCCGTTATCTTGAACCATTTTAATTTCATTAGTAAATCTACAATCTCCAATAACGGCTATTTCTGGCTTATCAGTTTCTATTCGTCTCATACAGTTTTCTAGCCAAATGGGTTCATACATTTTACGCATAACGTCTGTACCAAAAAACTGCATAAATTCGCGAGATGTCATTGGCCCAGATTGACCAGTAATGCCCGGCATGTTTTCCCAGCGTAGATGCTCTTGAACTTGATTCTTTTGTTCGTCTGTGCCATACACGCATTCTGGAGGCATATTAAATAACATTACGCATATTTCTTTTAATGAGTCTGCAAAATTATAAGATCGAACTAATGGCCATATTCTTCTGGATGCATACTGATAAAATTCATCATTCTTTTGTTGAAGATCTAATACGCCCATCTCTTCAAACTCTTTGCCATTGTCATCATAAAAGGTGCAATTGACCACCAAATTACCTTCTGGTGAAATAAAAAACTTTTCTACTACATCATGTCGTTTCATCTCATGACCATGAAGATAGTTTGATAGAGTAGTTTTGCCGCTTTGTTTCTTACCGCATAAAGCTATAATTTTTGTCATTAAAACTGTCCTTCAATTTGTGGCTTAATACTACAGTTGATTTCATCAACCGTCATTTCGCCTATGTCTTTTTTAGGAATATTAATTGAATATATATTAAATAAATACTTTAGTCTATTATGTAGATCTTTTGCACAAGCCTGTCCCGCATCATCATTATCAGTCATTGTGATGATATTAGAAGCACCTGTTTTTTGAATCAAAAACTCTTGTGCATCGCTTATTTTAGATCCAAACATGCCAACGCAATTGTGAATACCGGCCTCCCAAAGCCTTATTACATCCCCTTGACCTTCCACTAGTATTATAGTTTGAGTCCTCTTGATATGCTCCATTGCTTTTCCATAATTATATAGAAAGTTAGATTTGTTAAATCCCTTTTGATTAATCCACTTTCTTGGATCATTGCATATTGTTCTTCCAGTACAGCCAATCATAAACTCATCATTTTCATCATATACCGGAAATACAATTCTTCTATACATTTGGCTCTTAGGATTAGTACATAGTCCAATATCAAATATGTCTAATACTTCTGCTGAAAAACCCCTATCAATATAGAACTGTGCTGGAAATGATAAATACTTTCTAACAGTCTTTCTATCGATTTTTACATCATTAGATTTGGAGGCTTTTTTAGACTCCATTTTCAATAATTTATCAATAGCATCACTTTTTGCGGCTACTAGATTATTCTCATTTATATGAATATCGGCTGCAAAATTATTACAAAATTTAACAACCTCTGGAAATTTTATTTGCTTATTATGCTTTTTCTCTAGTAGCATCCATATAAGAGATAGAATATCTTTTCCTGGTTTTTCATTATGACAGTTTTTTGTATTACAAAACCACTTGCCATAATGTTCTTCATTTTCTTCATCTATATTAATATTAAAAGCTGTTGGATTATCGCCATCATGAATTGGGCATTTACTAATAATTAGATTATTAGACTCATAATATTCATCAATATCAAAGAATTCTAAAACTTCAAAAATCTTCTTCATCATCTTGATTTTCAGAATCAGCGTTTGCTTGATCTGCAAATCCTTGTTGGCCACCGTGTTCATTTCTCTTGATACTCCTGATTGTTCCGATCTCTCTAATCTTAGCATACTTTCCATCCATTTGCAAGCAAATATAGCCTTCGTCTTCTATTCCAGGGCCATGCCTAGATACAACAGGTATTAGCTTCTTATTGCCAGATGCAATTCCATCTGTGATTCTTTCCTCATCGGTTTTATCTTTAAAGATAGAGAAGCTTGTACATAGCCAGACTAGTCTATCTGAGCCGCTAACAACGTCTGTTGTTTCTTTTGTGATGCCATCTCTATTTAACTGCACAAACGATAGACATGGACAGTCATTCTCAACACAAAAATTATGTAGTGCCGTAATCTGAAAGCCTAGCACTTGAAATTCTGCTAAGTTATTATTTATACTATCTGATGTCATTAGTTTCAGATAATCGTAAATAATTAGGCAATCATTAAGCACACCATTTTCATCATAACCAACATTCTTAATTAGCCATCTTTTAGCAATTGAAAGCGTTTCATCAAATGGTCTTCCCGCAATGCTAATATAATCATATGGTAAATCTTTGAGCAGATTCGATCCTTGTATAACTTTATCCTTCTTTTCATCATCCTGGAAAAACTCTCCAGAAGCAATCTTATTAATCTCTATTTCGCTTAGATTAGCCAATAATCTATTAATATGATCTTGTTTACTCATTTCCGTATCTAGCATTAAGACAGGAATCTTATGTTTACTAGCAACGTATAGTGCCATATTATCCGCCAAGCAACTTTTGCCCGTCTTTGGACGGGCAGCAATAAGATCGACGCACTTTCTTCTTAATCCACCACCAATTGCCTTATCGAATGCCGCAAAGCCAGTGGTAATTCCAATTGATTTACCTTGATTGTCTTGTAGATGATTAATGTATTCATCGATATCATTGCCAATAGACTGTGGCAATAACTCATCTTCTTTAATATAAGAAAGACAGATATTTTGTATTGGACTTTCTGTTAATGACAATATCTCAGTGATAGATTCATCGCCAGTGACTTTATTCAAGTCTGTATAGATTGTTCTTAATTCAGATTGAATCTTTCTGGCAAACTCTAATCGTTTTAGTTTCTTAGCATGTTCAAGAACATTGTCAATATGAATGGGAGTATTCATGATCCCAGACATATGCTTTAGAACTTCATTCTTTTCTACATACTCATCTAGTTGCAAGCTTTTAGCAGAAGATAAAATATCTGTATATCCAGCAGACTCCTTATCCTTTAATGCATGTAGAATGCACTTGTATAGAACTTTATTTGCGTCTACAGTAAAACTATCTTCATTAACAAGTAATTCTACTTCAAGCAGGCTTTCCTGACCATATTGGAATAGGCCAGCCAGTACCGCCCGTTCAGACGCAATATTCTTAAGGCTTGTTTCTATCTTAGACATTAACCACCCCGTCGCTGAATACACCTATCACAAGTATAATTATCTCTAGCAAATAATGGATGCACTTCATGATCTGAATTGCACTCAGAACATTTTACCATCTTTGGTTGATATGGTCTTCGACTACGATCAGATGGCTTAACATTATCATTGATACGATCAAATCCTTCTTCCCTGCCAGCCTCCGCTATAATGTCTTGCATACGATCAAACTTATTCTCTACTTTTCTATCAGTCACTTTTCTTGACTTTCTATTAGACTCTACAGAAAAATTAGATTCTTTTTTATCTTCCTGCTTGGTCTTATCTTTCTTCTTATTATTGCTTGTCTGTTTTGTATTTTCAAGCTTTTCTAGCCTTTGCATCATCATTGCAAGCATATCAGAAGGATCTTGGCTTTTAACTTCTATTACTTCACCAGTAAATAGCTCGTATGCTTCTGATATTAAATTCCAATCATTATTATTTAGTCCATCTCCAAGCAGATCAACAATTTTATTTAAGGATGATAGTAATGTCATTTATAATTCCTCGCCTTGCCTAAATCTTGTAGTAGGTTTACTCTTTTTTTTATGTCTTTGGTCGTTTCAGCTAACATCTGCATACCAGCATACAGTCTGAGTCTACATTTTTCAACACTCTGTGCAAAAGAATTTTCTACAATAATTGACTTCTTTCTAACTTCTGCTGGTAGAAACTTATCATATCTATCCCAATATTTTGCATATAAAAAGTTAAGAGCCTCCATGCACCAATTATACTGACTATTAATTAGATCATATTTTTTCTGTAACATGCCAGCATAGTTCATAAGCGTAATTGCATAAGTAAAGCATTCGTCGCTTGATAGAGCCATAATATCTTCACTAGACATATTTATTATCGGCTCGTACTCGCCACGATCTTTATATTCTATAATGCCATTTTCTTTACAGAATGATTCTACCCATTCCGTAAATTTATCTAATACTTCTACTGATTCAGTTTTTGTTGTATCAAATTCTTCCATTCTTTTTCCTCGTTATATGGTAGAGCTATTAACTTAATATTATTTAACCCACACCATTCGATTTTGTCAATATCTCTCTTTTTAGATTTTAAAAAATCCATTTTGTCTTTATGAAAGAAAGAGCAATATTCGTAATGTTGTTTACCATGAACTTCGACTATCAACATTATCTCTGGTATAAAAAAATCAGCATATAATAATGAAGTTCTTCCAAGCCTCTTAGATCCTGGCAAAGTAACTTCTTCATATACTGATAATGTTGGAAACAATTCCTTGATTATCAGTCTGGCTTTTTCATGGAGAGAAGATTTATTATCTTGATATCGTCGTTTCTTATTTTTAGCAAAATTGAATTTATGTTCTTTATTATCAAATCCAATTACTCTAATCATCAGATATCATTTCTTCAACACGCTTTTTAATTAAATCAAAAATATCTTTTCTTTCTACTAAGAAATCATATATCTTTGATTGACCTTGAAATTTTGGTGCTTCTTGACTAAACTCTTTCTCATTTTCTAGAAATGGAATGCAGTACCAAGCACCAGCTTTTTCTACGATGCCAAAAGATTCTGCAAGTTCAATGATCTCTTTTTCCTTATCAATACCTTTATTGTATTTGATATAACTAATACATTCAGCACCAGACGCACCCATTGATGAGCAACTAATTTTCCAATGAACAAGTTGTCCAACCTTCTTATTATTTTCTTCCCATGGCTCTACTTTAGCAATATCAAGTCTAGTATCTGCCTGATATTGTACCATTACTCCACAATCTGGAATTTTTACTTTACCATATCCAGAGGTATTAGTAATATAGTGAGTAATTATCAATACATTGATTTTATTCTTAACCACTGTTTGTGCGTTCTTTTTGATCCAATGCGATAATAGTTTTGGAAGACTAGCTCTTAAAGATGCTGATGAACTCTCTTCAAGTTCTGATCTTGGAACTAGGGATGAGCATGAATCAATAACGCAGATAGCACCATTATTTTCTGGACGCTTCATTAGACTTTCAGCAATATCAAGAAAGTCTTCTGCGGACAGAGATTCACCATCTTCTGGACTGTGAATAATTTGTATCTTGTCTAGATCTAAACCTTCAATGCCAACAAGATTATATGCTTTTAAGCGGCTCTCACCGTCTATATAAATTACTGGCCTGTTTTCATCTTGTGCGTTCTTGCATATTTGTAAACAGGTGGTGCTTTTGCCAGTTTTTGGATCACCTGATATAATAGTCCAGCTTCCCTCCAATAGACCACCATTTAAGGCAAGATCTAAAGCTGGACTAACACTTACTGGTTTTAGATTCTTTTTTGCTGAAACTAATTCAGATCCCTTTGATACTACTTTTCCAAATGCTTTCTGTATTGCTTTGTCATTACTTAAATCAACTTTTTTCTTCTCTTTAGACATAAATTAAAGATCCTTCAAAATGTTCTTCTTCCCAGAACGAAAAGGTTTTGATACTTCTTCATTCTCATTATAGCTCTGAACGAGTTGCTTGTCAACTCGGCTATCTTCAAACTTCTTAATGATCGGCTCTAGTTTTTTATCCTGTAACTTGAATATAAACTTAGCGTCATTTGATTTTAATGCTTTTATAATAGATTCAGCATTATATTTTTTCAATAGTTTAGATGCAGCAATTACTTGTCCTTTATATGCTCCATGTAATTTATTCCCTGTAATCCAAAATCTTTCTGGACACTTACCATTATTGAAAAACTCATTACGCTTATCAAAAATCATTTCAGCTAAAAAGTTAGCCGGGGTAATATATCCTTCTTTATATTTGGACTTAAATGGAGTTTTCTCACTGCATTCCTTTGGCTTATTCTGCTTCCTATTATCTGTCTTTTCTGATTTTATGGATGTGTTCTGACAATGGGGGCGAGCTTTTTTTTCTGGTTGATTCACCTTTTTCCGATGCCTCCTTACTCATAATGGCATATCCACTCTTGCTATTTACAATCATTAGCTTATCTATTGTATTAGAACGGCTGTTTTTGTCAACGCATTCATTATAATACTTCTCAATATATGATGTCTCACAACCAAGATCACTACACAATTCTTCTAAACTTAATATACCACAATTACTATCTACATAAAACTTTTCAGCCTTAGATAGTTCTACTTCCTTCTTTGACTTTGGCTTATTTACCTTATCTGACATATAACTAGCCCTCCAGTATAGATTTAATTTTTTGAAGTTTATCTTTCAAATCTTTCATACATTCTACATAAGAATTATGCTTTTTTCTATATTCTATTATAATCTCTTCTTGCAGAAATTCAATCTCGTCTTTAGTTAAAATTCTTAAAAAAACATTATTTCCATAATATTCTCCAATATTTGGATTAATTAATATTACAGAATCAAACTTTTCCATCTTCAATATATCTCCGCTTTTGAGTTTCTGACATTGAATTAATCTTAGAACGAATCTCTTTTTTAGCTTCTTTCAAAGCCTGCTGTTTAGATTCCTTATCCTTATTTATTTTATCTTCAACTTGTGATTTACCAAATTTATTGCTATTACGTTCTGCTAGCTGTCCTATAGTTTTTGCTTCTCCCTTAACAGCAATATATGGAGAAAAAATCAATCTTTCTAATGTATTCTGTTTACATTCATTACAATATGTAATTGCTTCTGAATTAATTGATTGATAAAAATCAACTATCTTGTGGCCACAATTACTACATTCATAGTCATAAGTCGGCATTTATTCCTCCAAAGCTTTAAGAACTTTTCCAATGATTCCATTTCTTTGAATATCATCAATAGTTAATCTACAAATACCAATGCCATCAATACCAGATAATTTAGATAATATAGTAGTTAAACCATTTACCCTAATATCTGCTTGCTTATGATCACCATTAATAATAATTTTAGAGTTTTCACCCATACGGGTAATAAACATTTTTATTTGTTCTAAAGTGCAATTCTGTGCTTCATCAAGAATCATTAATGAATTTGAGAATGTAGCACCACGCATTAATTCCAATGGTTCATATCTAATACGACCATCATTAAAATATTGACCGTAGTTTGATATACCAAGAAAACTTCTGATATTTTCTTCTATTGGTTTTAAATATGGTGCTATTTTCTCATTCATTTCACCCGGTAAAGATCCAATATCTTTTCCAGCACATACAAGTGGTCGAGTAGCTATTATCTGGTTATATCTACCAGAATGTAAATACTGTGCAAACATTCCAGCGGCTATGTAGGATTTTCCACATCCCGCAGGTCCAATACAGATTGTAATATCATTTGTAGTTATTGACTTAATATACTCCTTGTGATTATCTGTTTTTGCTTCTACAATTTTAATAGCATTACGTTTTTCTTGCTGTGCTTGTTTCTTATTTTTAATAATTTTATGATTATTGGATCTATTTTTTCTCATTGTATTCTCTTATTATAATTATGAGATTTATGTAAGTTTGTTTACTGGCTTACCAGCCTCCCAAAACCTGCAACTCCAATATCTAGCTTTCCATTTAGGACCGGGATTAGTATCACACTGATGCCTAGCTCTAAAGCTCTTTCTTCTTTCTGGATCATCTCTCTTGATATCCATATTTGGATCACCAAAGTTAACTTTAACAATATTGCCCTTATCATTCTTGACATATACAGAGAATTTTTTTGGACCTTTTGGTGTTCTAAATGGCTTATTAAGAGTTACTTTTTTGCCAGTTTTTTCAGCGGCATATTCCATTGGATTTTCTGGTAATTCTATCATAGTTTCCATGGATTCTTCTTCAGTTTCATCTTCAGTTTCATCTTCCATCTCATCTTCTGGTTCTTCTTCAGTTTCATCTTCAACTTCTGGAACTCTATAGAAAATAGAATCATATACTGCTTCTATGTAATGTTCTGCTTTAGAAATTTTATCTTTAGCCCAATCCTCAAATTCCATTGGAATATTTTCTACAACCTTAACAAGCATAGCAAGTTGTTCATACATCTTCTTTAATTGGGAGGCTTGCATCGATCCGCCTTCGCCATTAGATTGTGCTTTCTTAAAAGCCTCTTTATTTGGTCTATCTGGATCTCCAGGCTTAGCTGGTTTATAATTCTTACCTTCGCGTTCCTTCTTTTTGCGAATGTTTTCCCATAGACCGGGCTTATTTTGACCAACTGTATATTCTTCAACTGTTTCGCCAAAGTCAACATATTCTGCTTCAGCTGGAATATACATTGTATCTTCATTAACGATTAGTTCTGTAGAACCAAAAGTTTGATCATAATAATTATCTTTAATTTCTTCTGCTTTAGATGTCTTTAAAGAGGAGATGCATACAGCATATCTTTGTGAATTATCTGGGTAGTCTTTATTCATAACAGAATCACCCATACATCTAGATAGAAAATCTGTTCTATCTTCGTCTTTTCTTCTTTTAGGAATTGGCATGATTTACCTCATAAGTCTTGTTGTTTGACGAAAACCCCATTAATCATTTTTCCTTTACGATCTTTAATATCATCATAGGCTCTTGATAAACAATCCACCAGTGTGATATTATTTCTTTCCATAATATTTAGCATGACAACCATCATGTCGCCAAGATCATCTCTAATATCTTTATTTTTGCATACACTATCTGAAAGCTCTCCAAGCTCTTGCAATAGTTTTAATGTTTGATCCTTATCTGTGCTACCATCAATTAAATTTCTATCATGGTGCCAAGTGATAATTTTATTTATTAAATCAACTAGACTTGCATATGGATTTTCTACAGTTTGTCCATATTCTGTTCCAACATAATTACTCATAGTTTTATATCTCCAAAATCAATATCATTCAAATCATTTTTGCTTGCACCAATCTTATATGAAGTGATTTCATGCTCTTGTGGTGCAACTTGAACACTTTCACTATTCATCCATGGTTCTGTCCAGCCAGCAACTGGATTCTTACCAACATTATCGTATGGCAGGCCAATGTTCTTTCTTCTACTCATACATAACCAATCAATATATTGATGTAGAACATTTTCATTCAAGCCAATAATTGATCCATCTTTAAATAAGTAAGATGCCCATTCCTTCTCTTCTTTTGCGGCACTTTCAAACATTTGAATGGCAAGTTCTTCGCATTGTTCAGCAGTCTTAACAAAGCCTTCACATTCTTCTCTTTGTAGGATTTTAATTATTTCTTGTGTATTTTTCAAATGTAAAGCTTCATCACGCTTAATAAGTTTAATAATATCTGCATTGCCAACCATCTTCTTATTCTCAGCAAAAGCAAATGAACAGATAAAACTAACGTAGAATCTTACAGCTTCTAGTATATTAATACTAATGAGGGTCATGTAAATTTGCTTCTTTAGATCTGATGTTTTTGTACTATCAGAGTTCATGCCCATGAGATTATTATAGTCTTCAATAGCTCTGTTTGCTCTTTTAATAATTTCAACATCTTCATATATTCCACCAAAGACTTCAGAGCTATCTGCATAGACATTCTGTATAATATAGCTATAACTTTGTGAATGAATTTTTTCGAAAAACTGCCAAGTCATTAGACATGCTTCTAATTCAGTATTTGTTACATATTCTAATAGTGTTGGCACTCCACGGCAAATAACACTATCAAGCATTGTTTGATATTTTAAATTAGAAGTAAAAATAAACTTCTCATTTGCTGTCAGGGTTTGAAAATCACCCCTATCCTTCTTTAATTCTATTTCTTCTGGACGCCAGAAATTCATCATCTGCTTGCTATCAAGATCTTTGAATATAGGATATTTAACAATATCGTATCTTTGCACTCCAAGATCTTTGCCTAGAAAAAGTGGCTGACTCATTGGATCAATATTTTTAGTATTAAATATAGTTTTCATATAGCACATGCTCCACTTTCACAGTTGTTGTCTTTTTCTGTTTCGCCATCACCGTCTGGTGTGTTTGCATAGTAAAGGTTTTTAAGCCCATACTTGTAAGAATAAATTTGATCTTTAATGATTACGCTTAATGGAATATTACCATCTGGATAATGTGCGTAATTATAGTATAAATTGACACTAATGCTCATATCAACAAATTTTTGTAGAATTGCAGTAATATTAATAATAGATTTATTATCTTTTAGATTCCAGGCTGTGGTATAATAATTTTTTCTATTGTAGAAGTTTGGCACTAATTGTTTTAGTACACCATTCTTTGCCTTCTTGTAAGAAAGTAGATTTCTAACAGGCTCTATGCCATTGGTACTATTCTGAATTACTGAACTACTTTCGCATGGCATTATAGCAGATAGCGTTGAATGACGCAAGCCAAATTCCTTTATCTTTTCTCGCAAGAATTCCCAATCCATAATATATTTTGGCTTTACAAGCTCATCAACAGTTTTTTTATACCAATCTATTGGTAAAAGACCTTGAGCATATTTTGTTTCATTAAACTTTGGGCATGGTCCTTTTTCTTTGGCAAGATCACAACTAGCATTAATTAAATGCCATTGAATCTTTTCCATTAATTCATGCACAAC
>Ga0208784_1000900_pt1 | contig 13181 bp, 12 predicted proteins | sample DEB19_08_DNA_FD_184531 | JGI IMG/M metagenome (GOLD analysis project Ga0208784, IMG submission 184531) | Aqueous microbial communities from the Delaware River and Bay under freshwater to marine salinity gradient to study organic matter... | ecosystem: Environmental > Aquatic > Marine > Coastal ...
AAAAATAGTAAATAGTGGTGAAGATAATAAACAAGTTTAAGAAACAGTTCATTTAGTTTTTGCTAAATGCGCACTTCAGCAATGAAATAAATTCCATTGCTGCGCTCACTAATTATTACAGATTTAAGAAAGAATATCTGATTAGTTTAATGCCTTACTTTGAGCGGAGCATAGGAGATTTTTTCTCCTATGGATAAGTGCGCATTTTAAAAAAATGAACTTTCTGCTGTTAGCCCATCATTGTAGTAATAATTATTTTTTATCTGGGAAAATTTTTGCCAAAAGAGAGGTAATTATACTATTCATTGGTTTTGCCTTATCTTTTGTTTTTAAGTCGTTAAATGATAATTGACCCTCTAAAATATCAGAATTGATTTGTTTTACTTTACCCTTTTTGTTCTTAACTAATAGTTTTGGTTTTTGATAAACGTTTTTTGAAATGCCAGTTTTTTGATTAGTAACCTTATGAACCAAGGTTTTTTTAAAAAAGAATTTAACCGCAACAACCTTACGTCCCTCCTTTTCTTCTTCAAACCTTAAGTCCATATCGTAATTATTGTTTATTTCTTTACAGGCATGGTTAAGAATTTTGGCCTTAAAATTTCCGTATAGCTTAAATTTATTATCGCCAATAGCAAAAACTTTTCTCAATTGGTCTATTGATTTTAGCATCCATCCAGTTTCCTTGAATTCTTGTATTAACTCATAAAGGCGAGTAGTATAAAGACTTCCAAAGTTTGCTATTTCTTTAAGGTTATATAATACAAATCTTTTTCTCACTTGAGCTAAATAAGGCATAATATCGTCTGTAAATTTAACAGTAATACGTCCTTCTTTTTTATTATATTTAGCTGTTGAACAAATGTTAATTTCCCAAACTTCATTTAATTCAATCTTTTCAAGTGTTATGCTAGTTTTCATCAGTTTTTTACAAGCTTTATTAAGGAATCTATAGCAGTTATTAATATCTGTATTAAATACGTCTCTAAATTCACTAGCAGTTAATACATGCTCTCTCTGTAAAATTTCTGATTGTAGATATTTTCCAGAACTATCGACACCACCTATTTTACTAACTAGATGTAAGAAAACTTGATAGTCACTATGAGTAAAATCGCCAAAATTAGCATTATTTAGCTTTTTATTTTTATAAGACTTAGGAGTTTTAGATTGCAAAACTTCAGGTAGCTTATTCCTTCTTGTCATTTTAACGACTTTAAATTAGTTTTTTACAGTTTAACTATAACTTTTTTAATTTAGTTATAATTAAGTGTCAACAATTCTATTAATTAGACTGTAAAAAAGTTATAGTTAAACTGTAAAAAAGTTATAGTTAAACTGTAAAAAAGTTATAGTTTGTAACTTTAACACCTTATTATATAAGGCATTGCAGGTAGGTACAAATAATACTTCGTATATACAAATAAATTTATGAAAGGGATAAGTCGGTGGATAAAATCAAAAAATTTCATTAAAAAAACGATAAAAACTATATTGAGTTCGCTATGCTCACAAAATTATTTTTTAAGTGGTTGGCAAAATGGTTTTTTGTTGATTGAAAGATTTTATTAATAATTACCAATAACCTCTGATATAGCTTTGTATACTTTTTTCATAAATTGGTTATCACATATCATCAAAGGTCCTGTAATCAGACGTTTATTGTCAATAGCGCGTATTTGATCTATAAGCAAATCGGAATCCTTTTCTAGTTTATATTGCGCTTTAATTCGAATACGCAATGGTTGCGTATCGTCAATTAACTTGGTTGTAAGAGGAATAATCAAGGTTGAAGGATGATTTATTTCTAGCAGAATTTGGTTCTGGATAATTAGAACTGGCCTTAATTTGCCTAGCTCAGTACCGACTTTTGGGTTTAAATCTGCAAGCCAGATTTCACCAAAATTAAATTTTCGGGTCATGTTCTATCTGAGCAAATTCTGAATTTACAACCATGCTTTCAGCTCTAACTTTTTTGCTAGCATGGATAAGCTTGGCTTTTTTTTCCTGTTGGTTTATCCCTTTATTCATCAACTCAATAGACTTTCTGATATACTCGCTTCGTGAAATACGGAGCTTTTTAGCTCTTATGTCAACTTCATGAACTATTTTATCGGATAATCTTACAGTAAGAGCAGAGGGCATAACAAATATTAAAAGTTGTATTTATTATTGAAATACTAAAGGTCTGACCACATTTTGTCAACCTGAGCTCCTTAGCACAAAATATTTAAAAAACTACTGAGTTGTATAATTTTTATAGCTCTATTTCTTAAATAAATGCGTTTTTAGACGTGCAATAGGTTAAAAATATACTGAGGTAGCTTAAACAAATTATTACTGCTAAAAACGCATTAAAATAAGAAATTAGTAAATTAACAATTTATTAATTTTTTATATTGTTCTTCTGATATTACAAATACAGTGTCGTCTCTATACTGAATAGCTTGTATTTTATTGTACTTGGCATTTGTAACTATTATATCAAGATACATCCTGGGATCACTACTCGTTAATTTATGCAGCTTCCATAGATTATAAGAATAATCACTCATATTAAACCTCTACATTAGTTATTTAAAACTGGTGCTAGGGCCTACTCAAAGTCATTACAAGAACAACCCGGCTATACTTCATGCCAAGAGGCATTTATAAATAGCGCACCCCTAGCATGAAGCTTAAAAGGTTTAATAGAAGTTGATTGTAAATGATGTTGAGTAGCATCACTAACGCTCTAAAAATAATGGAATTGAAAAAACTAATCAAGGAAATTAAAAGTTCACAAAGTGCGCACATCCTCATTGAGAAAAAACCCTCAATGCTCCGCTCAAAGTAAGGCATTAAATTAACCAGATATTCTTTCCTAAATCTGTAATAATTAGTGAGCGCAGCAATGGAATTTATTCCATTGCGTAAGTGCGCACTATCATGAAATCCATTTTTTTGTTATTTGAGTTCTAATCTAATCGTCAACGACTTTTGTTATTTTTGTGCCTCTATTAGGGGTAATTTTTATAGGGGACTTTGCCCCCTTAATACACCTCCACTTACTCCTAAAAATTATTTTTCTAATTTCTGTTTTCTTGAATTTGAGTCTCAAAGTTATAACAAACATTCGCAGAATTTTGTTATACGCAATCTGCAAACTAAATTTGCTTGCTTTCAATTATTCCTATAGTCCTTGTTTTATAAGTAATTACAGAACAATTTTTGATGTTTAAGTTATCAACTCAAACAAGATGTTTTTTACTTTAAAAAATCTTGTAAATATTGGGTATTTTGACAAGAGCGTGCCAAATCCGACATGAGGGAAAAATAAAGTAAAAAAGCGAAGTACAATTTTCATGCAAGAAAATGCCAATTTTCTAAATGCGCACTTATGCAACTTTTGCAAAAAGCTTGCGTGCGGTCTTGCAGACAGCTATCGCATTTTTATTTACTGTGCTTACTAATTATTACAGATTTAGGAAAGAATATCTGGTTAGTTTAATGCCTTACTTTGAGCGAAGCATAGGAGATTTTTTCTCCTATGGATAAGTGCACACTTTGTGAACTTCTATTTTCCTTGATTAGTCTTTTTAATAATTAAAGAAAACTAAATTTTCATGGTCTATAGTCCAATTCCACTATACTAATTTGATATTAAAGGCACTTAACTTGTTTTTCTTCTTCCTTATCTCAAAAGAAAGTCTTTGTCCTGTGTCTATACCATTAAGACCAATCTTTTTTAGTTCTTTAAGGTGTAGAAATACATCTTTTGAGTCATCATCAGGCTTAATAAATCCATAACCTTTATCTACTCTAAACCAGGAAATTATACCAGTACGTCGATAATTAAAAATTCCCAAACTAATACTACTATCTAATTGTTATAGTCTTCTGTTTATCATCAAGAATTTAAACTAGCAAATTATTTATTATCAGTTTAATAATGCTATATTTAACCTTTAGTTATTTTATATCCATGCAAGAGACCTAATATTACAATTTAACAACCAATTTTTTAAAATTCCTATACTAATGAAATAGCCAAGATTTACTGAGATAATATGTACAAAAGCATTGATAAATAATACTCTAAAAAATAGAACAACATAAATTAACACCTTCTTCTCCTGAAAGACTGGTCTCCTGTATTTCTTGTTGTTCACATGGTAAAAGAAGTTCTAAAAATTCTGGAGTGTTTTTATATCGTATTGCATCTTCTGGTGTTTGACCAAATTTATCAGTAGAGTCTAAAGTTGCACCATTAGCTTTAAGAAGACAAGCAACTTTTACTTGGTTATAGAGTATTGCATAATGAAAAAGAGTTTGATCTTTTTCATTTCTTAAGTGAACACTCATACCTTTTTTTATCATTAAAGATAAAGCTTTATAATTTCCAGTATAGACTAATACAAATGGATCCTTTTTTACTTGTATAGTGTTATCCTTAAAGCTTTCAAACAACATATATTTTGCTTCTGGACAATGACCAGAACGTTGTAAAATATACTTAGACATAAAAAAACTATTTTTAAAATATCTATTAAAACAATAGTAAGTTATTTTTTATTGTCAATAAGCGTTTAAAATTGACCTAACTAAGAAGTAGAACTTCTTCTTTTGTTTTTTATCCTGTAACTTATCATTATCCGTTTCGATAATATTGCAATTATGACAAACTCTATCAGGCAAGGTCGTAGTCATTTTGTTGCACCCAAAAACATTGGATAACATCTTCTCTAAAAAGCAGCTTATTTTTTTATTGAAACTTTTTTGATTAGGACAACTCATATAATTAAAAAAGTAACCAATTTTAAAGAAACGAATTTTATTAAGTAAGCAAACTTTAGTTTGCCTATTGCGTATAATAAAATTCTGCGAATGTTTGTTATAAACTTTAAGTTACAAATTCAAAAAAACATAAATCAGAAAAATTATTTTTAGGAATAAGTGGGGGTGTATTAAGGGGGCAAAGTCCCCTAAAAATTACCCCTGATAGAGACATAAAAATGGCAAACGTCGTTGACGATTAGATGAGAACTCAAATAACAAAAAAATGGAATTCATGATAGTGCGCAATACGGTGTTGGAATAAAATTCAACACCTGCGCTCTAAAGAATGTTGCACAAGTGGGTTAATATCAGCTCAAGTTAGAGGCATTTTATTTGTATTTGTAGGGGCAATATTAGCGTTACTATTGGGAAAAATTCCTTGTATTCTTTAGCCAAAAAAATAGTAAATAGTGGTGAAGATAATAAACAAGTTTAAGAAACAGTTCATTTAGTTTTTGCTAAATGCGCATTTCAGCAATGAAATAAATTCCATTGCTGCGCTCACTAATTATTACAGATTTAAGAAAGAATATCTGATTAGTTTAATGCCTTACTTTGAGCGGAGCATAGGAGATTTTTTCTCCTATGGATAAGTGCGCATTTTAAAAAAATGAACTTTCTGCTGTTAGCCCATCATTGTAGTAATAATTATTTTTTATCTGGGAAAATTTTTGCCAAAAGAGAGGTAATTATACTATTCATTGGTTTTGCCTTATCTTTTGTTTTTAAGTCGTTAAATGATAATTGACCCTCTAAAATATCAGAATTGATTTGTTTTACTTTACCCTTTTTGTTCTTAACTAATAGTTTTGGTTTTTGATAAACGTTTTTTGAAATGCCAGTTTTTTGATTAGTAACCTTATGAACCAAGGTTTTTTTAAAAAAGAATTTAACCGCAACAACCTTACGTCCCTCCTTTTCTTCTTCAAACCTTAAGTCCATATCGTAATTATTGTTTATTTCTTTACAGGCATGGTTAAGAATTTTGGCCTTAAAATTTCCGTATAGCTTAAATTTATTATCGCCAATAGCAAAAACTTTTCTCAATTGGTCTATTGATTTTAGCATCCATCCAGTTTCCTTGAATTCTTGTATTAACTCATAAAGGCGAGTAGTATAAAGACTTCCAAAGTTTGCTATTTCTTTAAGGTTATATAATACAAATCTTTTTCTCACTTGAGCTAAATAAGGCATAATATCGTCTGTAAATTTAACAGTAATACGTCCTTCTTTTTTATTATATTTAGCTGTTGAACAAATGTTAATTTCCCAAACTTCATTTAATTCAATCTTTTCAAGTGTTATGCTAGTTTTCATCAGTTTTTTACAAGCTTTATTAAGGAATCTATAGCAGTTATTAATATCTGTATTAAATACGTCTCTAAATTCACTAGCAGTTAATACATGCTCTCTCTGTAAAATTTCTGATTGTAGATATTTTCCAGAACTATCGACACCACCTATTTTACTAACTAGATGTAAGAAAACTTGATAGTCACTATGAGTAAAATCGCCAAAATTAGCATTATTTAGCTTTTTATTTTTATAAGACTTAGGAGTTTTAGATTGCAAAACTTCAGGTAGCTTATTCCTTCTTGTCATTTTAACGACTTTAAATTAGTTTTTTACAGTTTAACTATAACTTTTTTAATTTAGTTATAATTAAGTGTCAACAATTCTATTAATTAGACTGTAAAAAAGTTATAGTTAAACTGTAAAAAAGTTATAGTTAAACTGTAAAAAAGTTATAGTTTGTAACTTTAACACCTTATTATATAAGGCATTGCAGGTAGGTACAAATAATACTTCGTATATACAAATAAATTTATGAAAGGGATAAGTCGGTGGATAAAATCAAAAAATTTCATTAAAAAAACGATAAAAACTATATTGAGTTCGCTATGCTCACAAAATTATTTTTTAAGTGGTTGGCAAAATGGTTTTTTGTTGATTGAAAGATTTTATTAATAATTACCAATAACCTCTGATATAGCTTTGTATACTTTTTTCATAAATTGGTTATCACATATCATCAAAGGTCCTGTAATCAGACGTTTATTGTCAATAGCGCGTATTTGATCTATAAGCAAATCGGAATCCTTTTCTAGTTTATATTGCGCTTTAATTCGAATACGCAATGGTTGCGTATCGTCAATTAACTTGGTTGTAAGAGGAATAATCAAGGTTGAAGGATGATTTATTTCTAGCAGAATTTGGTTCTGGATAATTAGAACTGGCCTTAATTTGCCTAGCTCAGTACCGACTTTTGGGTTTAAATCTGCAAGCCAGATTTCACCAAAATTAAATTTTCGGGTCATGTTCTATCTGAGCAAATTCTGAATTTACAACCATGCTTTCAGCTCTAACTTTTTTGCTAGCATGGATAAGCTTGGCTTTTTTTTCCTGTTGGTTTATCCCTTTATTCATCAACTCAATAGACTTTCTGATATACTCGCTTCGTGAAATACGGAGCTTTTTAGCTCTTATGTCAACTTCATGAACTATTTTATCGGATAATCTTACAGTAAGAGCAGAGGGCATAACAAATATTAAAAGTTGTATTTATTATTGAAATACTAAAGGTCTGACCACATTTTGTCAACCTGAGCTCCTTAGCACAAAATATTTAAAAAACTACTGAGTTGTATAATTTTTATAGCTCTATTTCTTAAATAAATGCGTTTTTAGACGTGCAATAGGTTAAAAATATACTGAGGTAGCTTAAACAAATTATTACTGCTAAAAACGCATTAAAATAAGAAATTAGTAAATTAACAATTTATTAATTTTTTATATTGTTCTTCTGATATTACAAATACAGTGTCGTCTCTATACTGAATAGCTTGTATTTTATTGTACTTGGCATTTGTAACTATTATATCAAGATACATCCTGGGATCACTACTCGTTAATTTATGCAGCTTCCATAGATTATAAGAATAATCACTCATATTAAACCTCTACATTAGTTATTTAAAACTGGTGCTAGGGCCTACTCAAAGTCATTACAAGAACAACCCGGCTATACTTCATGCCAAGAGGCATTTATAAATAGCGCACCCCTAGCATGAAGCTTAAAAGGTTTAATAGAAGTTGATTGTAAATGATGTTGAGTAGCATCACTAACGCTCTAAAAATAATGGAATTGAAAAAACTAATCAAGGAAATTAAAAGTTCACAAAGTGCGCACATCCTCATTGAGAAAAAACCCTCAATGCTCCGCTCAAAGTAAGGCATTAAATTAACCAGATATTCTTTCCTAAATCTGTAATAATTAGTGAGCGCAGCAATGGAATTTATTCCATTGCGTAAGTGCGCACTATCATGAAATCCATTTTTTTGTTATTTGAGTTCTAATCTAATCGTCAACGACTTTTGTTATTTTTGTGCCTCTATTAGGGGTAATTTTTATAGGGGACTTTGCCCCCTTAATACACCTCCACTTACTCCTAAAAATTATTTTTCTAATTTCTGTTTTCTTGAATTTGAGTCTCAAAGTTATAACAAACATTCGCAGAATTTTGTTATACGCAATCTGCAAACTAAATTTGCTTGCTTTCAATTATTCCTATAGTCCTTGTTTTATAAGTAATTACAGAACAATTTTTGATGTTTAAGTTATCAACTCAAACAAGATGTTTTTTACTTTAAAAAATCTTGTAAATATTGGGTATTTTGACAAGAGCGTGCCAAATCCGACATGAGGGAAAAATAAAGTAAAAAAGCGAAGTACAATTTTCATGCAAGAAAATGCCAATTTTCTAAATGCGCACTTATGCAACTTTTGCAAAAAGCTTGCGTGCGGTCTTGCAGACAGCTATCGCATTTTTATTTACTGTGCTTACTAATTATTACAGATTTAGGAAAGAATATCTGGTTAGTTTAATGCCTTACTTTGAGCGAAGCATAGGAGATTTTTTCTCCTATGGATAAGTGCACACTTTGTGAACTTCTATTTTCCTTGATTAGTCTTTTTAATAATTAAAGAAAACTAAATTTTCATGGTCTATAGTCCAATTCCACTATACTAATTTGATATTAAAGGCACTTAACTTGTTTTTCTTCTTCCTTATCTCAAAAGAAAGTCTTTGTCCTGTGTCTATACCATTAAGACCAATCTTTTTTAGTTCTTTAAGGTGTAGAAATACATCTTTTGAGTCATCATCAGGCTTAATAAATCCATAACCTTTATCAGCTCTAAACCATGAAATTATACCAGTACGTCGATAATTAAAAATTCCCAAACTAATACTACTATTAATTGTTATAGTTTTCTGTTTATCATCAAGAATTTAAACTAGCAAATTATTTATTATCAGTTTAATAATGCTATATTTAACCTTTAGTTATTTTATATCCATGCACGGTACCATTAATAGATTTTTGACAAGATAATATACTTAAAGTTTAAGATATTAATTTTATCATAAGAAAGGATTTATAATTTCTAAGTTAGAATAATCAAAATCTTGGACATTTCTGGTCACAAGTAATAGGTTATGGTGTAAAGCGGTAGCAGCTATCAAACTGTCTGTAACAGGCTTTGTTTTTGATTTACTTGATATCTCTCCCCATTTTATAGCAATTAGTCTATTTATGTCTAAAATACGATTATCAAACCAAGGTAAAAGCTCATGATCTAGCCAAGTGCTAATTTTTTCTTTTCTATCAATATCAGTTGTTTTTTCTAATCCTTTTTGAATTTCACCGATAGTTAATACGCTTATGTATAAACTATTATTATCAATATTATTGAACCAATTTATGACCTTTGCATTAGGTGTAGTTTTTATCGTTTCACAAATTACGTTCGTATCAATTAGATATCTCATATCTACAAATTTATTTCTCTTTCTTTATCAATTTTTCTGTCTATATCTAGTTCTACACCTACTAAAGGAGAGTTCCTCATCAATTCTATAAAGCTGATTTTATTAGATATTAAGTTTTTATACTTATCAAATGATATAACCACAACTGTTGGTTTACCCCTAACGCTTATCAATTGAGGTTCTTTATTAACAACGTTTTTTATTAGTTCACTAAATTTAGCCTTTGCTTCTTGCATTTGCCACGTTTTCATTAAGGTAATCCATTAATAATAATATATAAGACCAGTCTAACTGGTTTTATATAAAATATCTACTTTAAATTTTAGAAGGCAAACAAAAGAAATTGGAAAAATTATTTTTAGGTGTAAGTGGTGGTATATTAAGGGGGACAAAGTCCCCTATAAAATTGTCCCTGATAGAGACGTAAAAATATCAAAGGACAGTAACGATTAGCTGAGAAGCTAATTAACAAAAAATCTGGAATTCATGATAATGCGCAATACGGTGTTGGAATAAAATTCAACACCTGCGCTCTAAAGAATGTTGCACGAATGGGTTAATATCAGGTGCAGTCAGAGGCATTTTATTTGTATTTATAGGGGTAATATGAGTGTTGCTATTAGGAAAAATTAATTCTGTTGTTTAGCCAAAAAAATAGTAAATAGTGGTGAAGATAATAAACAAGTTTAAGAAATAGTTCACTTGAGCTATTTGTGCCAAGTGCGCACTTACCCATAGGAGAAAAAATCTCCTATGCTCCGCTCAAAGTAAGGCATTAAAGTTAACTGGATATTAATCACCTTTGTTTATATTTTTCAGGGTGCCATTGTTCTTTTATTGCTGTAATTAGCATTGCTTTAGCATTACGAACTTGTCCTCTTGATAATTGTAAATCAACTGCGTTAATAGCGTTCTGGATAGTTTGCTCTGTATTTTCTTTTAAAATCTGATTAATAACTCGCAGGCTTAAACCAAATTCTTTTAAAGTATCAATTAGCGCTGGTTTTCTTTTTACTTCCTGAGTTTCTTTTACGGGATTATTTCGCAACTCATAAGCTTTATTTTTGCTTATGATAAATTTGATGCCTTCTATTTTTCTTGAGGGTTTTATACGCTCAAATTCGAAATGAATATCAGATTTCTCGTTGATTTCTCGTTGGGCAATAAGAAGTAAATATTTTTCAAAGTGATCATATTTTCTTAATTTATCCTTAACTCCGCAACATTCCTTGATCTCTTCTATACCAAGCGTTCTCTCTCCTATATCCTGATACTGTTTTAAGAGTTCATATATACGTATTGCATGAACGCTTTTAAACTGCATTAAATCTATCACGTTAATAGCAGTAAACTTTTCTTTTAACTGCAATAGATAAGGCTTTAATTTTGGACTAAAACTTAATTTAACCTTCCCTTGGTAATAATCAGCAGAAGACAACCAAGATACCTGTATCTCTCTCTTGTTACTAGGATCGGTGATATCAATAATTCGTATACCCTTCTCTATTAATGAAAATGTTATATTTCTAATTTCTTTATAGGATGATTCTCCTGATAATTGGCATATTTCTATTAACTCCCTTATGCTTAAAACGTGTTCTTTAAAATCAATATCGTTAGGTTTTATTTGAGAAACTAACCAGATCATTATTCTTTTTTGCTGCAAAGTCATAGAGTACTTAGCTTCCACCAAATTGTTATGCTGTATGGCTATAATAGAATTCTTAAAAGCATCCTTTGCTTTCCCCTTGGGAGTCATTTTTTTTAGATTTATCGATACAGGTACACTTATTTGTTTCATAAATTCACACCAAATTTCTGGTTTTTCAAGAAAAAACCATATCTTAAAAATACTGGTTTTTCAAGAAAAAACCATATCTTAAAAATACTGGTTTTTCAAGAAAAAACCATATCTTAAAAATACTGGTTTTTCACACCAAATTTCTGGTTTTTCACACCAAATTTCTGGTTTTTCACACCAAATTTCTGGTTTTTCACTTCCACAACCCCTGTTCTTCTATGGCATTGCGGGGTGTCTAAAATACTTAAAATACTGAAAGTATATAAAAAACAAGAAAAAAGATTTTCGATTTTCTGTGGATAACTCAACATGAATTTCTTCTTTTTTTGTTTTTAATTTTTTAGAGAAATTTTGATGATAAAAAATTAAAATTGATTTTTGGGAATTTTTGCTATTGAGTTCGCTACGCTCACAAAATTATTTTTTAAGTGGTTAGCAAAAAGAATTTTAATTTTTAAGTTTATTTATGTCTCTAGAGTTATCTTTTGACATTACGAATTATCTATATATTTTATAAATGAATTTAAGAAAACAGTACACGTATATAATTTTTATAGCTCTATTTCTTAAATAAATGCGTTTTTAATAGCATAATTCATTAAAAATATCTACCTATAGCTTAAACAGATTCTTTCTACTAAAAACGCATTTAAAACAAGAAATTAGTGATTTAGCTATTTTTTAGTTTTTGATACTGTTCTTCCGATATTACAAATACAGTCTCGTCTCTATACTGAATAGCTTGTATTTTGTGATACTTAGCGTTTGCAACAATGATATCTAGGAATAATCTAGCATCATGACTTGGTAATTCGTGCAATTTCCATAGATTATTGTAATTATTACTCATATTAACCTCTTAGCTTTATTGAAAATGGTGCTAGGAGCTTTCATCAGTTATTACAAGTAACAACTACCCGCTGCTTTCATGCTAGAAGCACTTATAACAGCAGACCCCTAGCATAAAGCAAAAAGGTTAATAGATTGATTTTGTAATGATGGATGAAAGACATCACTAACGTTCTAAAAATAATAGAATTGAAAAGACTAATCAAGGAAAATAGAAGTTCACAAAGTGCGCACATCCTCATTGAAAAAAAACCCTCAATGCTCCGCTCAAAGTAAGGCATTAAATTAACCAGATATTCTTTCCTAAATCTGTAATAATTAGTGAGCGCAGCAATGGAATTTATTTCATTGCTGAAGTGCGCATTTAGCAAAAACTAAATGAACTGTTTCTTAAACTTGTTTATTAGCTGTGTCACTATTTACAATTTTTTCGTGTAACGTTTTTTTAGAGCGCAGCCGTTCAATTTTTATTGAATGGCGTATTGCGCACTATCATGAAATCCATTTTTTTATTTGAGTTCTCATCTAAATAGTCAACGACTTTTGTTATTTTTGTGCCTCTATCAGGGGTAATTTTTTTTAGGGGACTTTGCCCCCCTTAATATACCACCACTTACACCTAAAAATAATTTTTCTAATTTCTGTTTTCTTGAATTTGAGTCTCAAAGTTATAACAAACATTCGCAGAATTTTGTTATACGCAATAGGCAAACTAAAGTTTGCTTGCTCAATAAAATTCTATGAGTTGTCCTACTCAAAAAAGTTTCAATGAATAAATAAGCTGCTTTTTACAAAAGATGTTATCCAATGTTTTTGGTATTCACTTGAGCTATTTGCCAAGTGCGCACTTTGTGAACTTCTATTTTCCTTGATTAGTCTTT
>Ga0208784_1000901_pt1 | contig 13175 bp, 17 predicted proteins | sample DEB19_08_DNA_FD_184531 | JGI IMG/M metagenome (GOLD analysis project Ga0208784, IMG submission 184531) | Aqueous microbial communities from the Delaware River and Bay under freshwater to marine salinity gradient to study organic matter... | ecosystem: Environmental > Aquatic > Marine > Coastal ...
ATATAGTGTATAAATTATTTTGTATAGTGTATAGTTATTATAATTAATGTGTTAATTTTATCATATATGTATAAAATATTTTATATAGTGTATAAAATTATTTATATATATGTATACTTTTTAATTAATATATGATATTATTTATATATGTTTTAATTATTTTATTAATCTATGAAAATGTTTATATACTTGTTGCTTTTTATCTTTTACTAAGTTTATTATGTTTTTATCTTTATAACCTCACCTTATACCTTAATGTATGTATAATTCAATACATGCAAACTAAAACCAACCCCTAAACATTAAAATTTGCCCCCACAAGTCTATATAAAATTCATATCAGGTTGTATTTATTTTTTTTAACTCACTGTGAAAATATATTTTTTATCTTTCCTGAAAGTAAATTTTTATGAGGATATTTTTTTTATGGCGTTATATTAATATACCCCCATTATACTAAAATAACGCCAAAATGTTTTATAAACCGCAGAAATAAGCCATATAAAACCCGAAAATTTTAAGGTTTTTTTATAAACATGCTTATTTTTTCGGGTTTTCACTAAGCTTTTTTCTTAAAAAATAGGCTTAAAAAAGTGCATTCAGTATATGAATTTAAGGTTTAAAATTTAATAAGTTTGTATATAGATGAATTGAAGAAAATATTTGTATAGTAAGAATAAAAAAGGTAAAAATTACTTATTTTATGTGGATAATTAGATTTTAATAAGATAACTCGTTTAAATGAGCTTAGAAGAGTGATATTTAATTTTAAGGTAAATTATGCTTAGTGATTGTTATTATTTCTATATAACGATTTGTGGAGGTTTAAATGGTAGTTAATATCTTTTAGTCTTTTATATCGGGAAATTTTAAGATGTTAATTTTCATTCATTTAAATAAGCTAATTCACCATATAGTTTTTTAGCTGCTAAATTATAAGCTCTTTTAGCTATTTCTAAATTTTCATATAAACCTAAATGATAAGTTTTTTTATTTACTTGAATAGATACTTTATATTTGTTTCTTGTACTATGATAATTTATTCCTTTTAGATTTAAGTGCGTTTTACATTTTTTTAAATTACGATAAACTCTCATTGAATAACTGCTAGCTGTTAAGTTTTCAATTTTAGTGTTTAAAGTATTACCATCTATAAAAAATAAATATTTTGGTAAATAACCATGTATTAATAAAAATATTATTTGACCTGTTAAATATTGTTTACCTTTTAAAGTTATTATTCTGTAAGTGTTATGATTTTGATATTTTCCTCTATATATTTTTAAACCACCAGCTTCACTTCCTATTTTTTTATTTCTATAAGGAGGTTTCAACCAATAAATTTTACCATCTTTATATCTAAAATATTTTCTAGCTTCTTCAAAACTTAATCTATTATCTAACTCTACTTTTTCATGTTTTATTGTTGGTAAATTTGCAATTTTTAATTTTAATTTATCTTCATCAGGTAAATAACATCGCATTTTAAATAGTATTTTTTTAGAACTATTTTATTAATTAGCATGAGAGGGATGCTTATTAAGCTAGTAGTTATTTACTAGCTTAATTTTTATCAAATATAGTTTTTAATATATAACTTATGATAATAATTAATAAAATTATAATCATAAAAATAGATATAATGCTTGTAACCATAAGATTTAAAATTTAGGTATTATTTCAATAGATTTAATATTTAAGGTTTCAAAAGATGTTTCATTATTTTGTATTTCTAATTTTGCTTTAATATAAACAGGTTTTTCACTTATATTTTTTACAAAATTACTGGTCTTATTTAAAACTAGTTCATCTCTTTTATCTAATTCTTCAATAGTGAAAACATTTAATCTAAGTAGTAATTCAGTTAATTTATTATATTCAGGTTGTTCTTTAGTTTTACCTCTTCCTTTAGCTTTAACATGTACTTTATCGGGTCTTATATTTGTACCTGTTAATATAGACATAGTTATATTTTCTTTAGTACCTACAACATCAAAAATGAATTTAAAAGCTTTTTGTGTTACATCATCGGCTAAATCTCTACTAGTTCTTTTTTTACTAGATATTAAAAGTTTTCTATCTATTTTTACTAATTTAGCTTTTATATATCCTTTATCATCTTTTAAAGGAGTATTTGCAAAACTAACATATTCATCTAAATCGTAAATCTCTCCAGTTTCTTCATCGTAATTTTTAGTCATAATTATAAACCTATATTTTTTATTAAATTTTAAATTGTGTAATTTACAATATACAATTTACATTTAAAAAAACAATAAAAAAATTTTTTTATTTTAAAACTAAAAAAATATATTGATAAAATAATTATATATATTTAATATTAATATATGTATAAATTAAAAAAATATAGGTATGATATGAATAGAAATAGGAAACAATGGACTTTATCTCTCAATGATGAGTTAGAAAATGAAATTAATAATTATAAAAAAATGTATAACTTAAACGAGAATAAAGAAGTCTTAAGTCATTTATTAAAAAATGCACTTAATTTAAGTACTAATACATTAAATTCAATTAATAAAATTTGTGATGAATTTCAAATTACAAGAAATGATTTATTATCACCAATAATAGAAAAACATATTATTAAAACACTAAAAAAAGATGGTGTTGTTAAAGAAAAAAATAAACATACTTTAAAAGCTGAAAGTGAGTTATTAGAAGTTTTAAAAAATATTGTTGAAGAAAATAATAATAAACCATCTAAAGAAAGAAAATTTATAACTCAATCATTGGTTAATAATTATTTAATAATGCACAGTGATAAATATAAATTGAAAAGTATGCCTGTAATAAGAAGAGTTTTAGCTGGATTAACAGATATAGATATTAATTTTATTAAGGAATATCACCAACAAAATAATTTAACTATTAATAGTAATTTAAGAAAATAATTTTATGAGTACTCGGGCAAATTTAATTAATGTTTTTATAAGAAATCTTGAGAGTAATAACAATGTTCAAAATATCTGTATAGATGAGAAAAAATATATTGATAATAAATATATAACTATTGGTAGTCGTAAAACAACTTATTCTGAATATAGAAAATTTATTAAAAATAGTTGTTTAATTGACGATATAAAAAATCAAGCTTTAAAAATTTTAAAATTAACAAAAAATGAGGCTTGTGATTATAGAGACAATAAAAAAGTTAAAGTTTATTCAAAATTAAACAATTTAAAAGTTATTAAAGATATTGATGGGTATATAGAGACAGGCATTTCTCTAATAAAACAACCTAGTTATATTGATAAAATTCTTGGTTTTTGTTGTGTTACAGGTAGAAGACCCGCAGAAATCGGTTGTAGTGCAGATTTTTCTTTTGTAAATATAGAAAATTTAAACTTTACTGGACAATTGAAAACTAAAAGCGATGAATTAAAAAGTTATGTTATACCTTGTCTTATGAATACAAGCGACTTTTTAAGGTACTGGCGAGATTTTAGAGAACAACACACTAAAAATATAATTGATAAAAACGAATATAGTTTAAATGATTTTTACAGCACAGAATTAACTAAAAAATTCAATTCTTCTTATTCAAAAGATATGTCTATGAGAGTAAAAAAGTATTTTAAGAATTTTTTAGGTGATGAAGTAACTACTTATAATTTAAGGCATACATACGCAACTATAGCAACAATGAAGTTTAATAATATGAGTGATAATCTTATTCATGATGATGTATTTAGAGCTAAAATACTCGGACATGATGAAAACGACCTTGATAGTGTTAATACTTATAAACAGTTTCTAAAAATATAAATGATTATGTCTAAAGAAAAAATATGTAAGGTCTGTCAGGCTTTTAAAGATAAAAATTATATTAATGAAATAGTATTACATATTAATAAATTAATAAAATCAAAACAACCAACAGATATTTTAAATAAAGAAAGCGGATTAATATTTACTAATCATTATTATAAAAAACATCGTGAAGAGTGCCTTATCAATTTTGAAATTCCAATTGAAAAACAAAAAATTGTATTAAAAGAAAATATAGAAAATACTGAAAATTCTTTTAATTCTTCAACAGATATTTATAAAATTATAAATGAATATCGTAATATGTCTTTTGAAGATAAAGAGAAAGCTCATTTAAAAAATATTGATGAAATTAAATATTTGATTGGTTATATAACAATTAATAATTTAATTAATAGTGGTAATTATAAAGGTTTTATTATTAAAGATGATATTAATTCATTAAAAACTATTAATGATATAGCTAATGATAATATAAATTTAGATTTTAAATTATCTTTTAAAGGTAAAAATTCACAAGAAATTTTTAATAATAGTATTGAAGATTTTAATCAAGGTAAAATAAGTTTAAGACAAATGTTTGATATAACTAAATTAGCTTATACGATGATGAAAATTGAAAATTATACTAATGAAAATAAATCAGTAAAAGAGCAAATTAGTATTGATGAAGCTAAAGAATTTGCAAAAGAACTAGAAGAAACAATACAAAATTTAGATGATTATCAAAATTATTTAGAATATAAAAATAAAAATGCCTAATAAAAAAGGAGTTAATTACAACTCAAAATCCGTATTAATTCTTAAAAATTACACTCCCGAAGATATACAAAAACTTTTAAATAGCGGTTCTTCTAAAAAGAATATAGCTAATAATTTAGGTATTCATTATAAAGCTCTTGATAAATATATAATTGATAATAATTTAATTTATACTACTCCCAATAGAATTAAAAAAATAAAATATAATAATAAGGATATAATTAATAACGATCCTTTAGAAAATTTTAAAAGAATATTTGCTGAAAGAAAATTAAAGAGAACATTAAAAGAGTTAAAAGATAATTACGATTAACTCTTTTTTATAAATTATAAATACTTTTTTACAGAATAAATGTTCTCTAAAACTTCTTTTTCACCTGCGAGAAAATTTTTATCGTTCAAAAAATCAATAAGTTTTATTGCTAAATCACAAAAAGCTTTTGGCACAACTACCCACTGATTATTTGTTTGAGATTTAAGCCACATAGATAATTCATGAGTATTTACACCATCAATTTTAGTAAATAACAATCTCATAAATTCTTCTTTCGGAATAAACCGATCTTTTATAGACATAATAATACCTTAATTATTTATTAACTTTTTATATTGTTCTTCATTAATAATAAAAACAGTATTATCTTTATATTGGATAGCTTGTGTTTGAATTAGAGACTTATTAATGATGATATCTAGAAATAATCTTGCGTCATTAGCTGGTAATTCTTGAAGAGTATGTAAGTCAAAATTGTATCTGTAATTATTATTCATATTAACCTCATAGCTTTATTAAAAATGGTGCTAGGGGCTAACTCAAAATTATTACAAAGTAACAATCCCGTATCCATACTTCATGCCAGAGGCATTTATAATGGTACACCCCTAGCATAAAGCTTAAAAGGTTAAATAGATAGTTGATTGTAATGATATGAGTTAGATATCACTAACATTGATAATTCTATTAAATAAAATGATATGAATAAAGAATATTCATCAATAATTAAATTAATTTGAGATTATATGCGTGAATGCGGTTACTTTTATCTTCCCTGATTTCATAACTAACTTTAGTTTTACTCTCAATAGTTTCAAGATTGATTTTCTTTAGTTCGTTGTAATAAAAGAATATGTCTTTTGATTTATCATCAGGTTTAATAAAGCCAAAACCTTTATCATTACTAAACCATGAAATAATTCCAATTTTCATATAAATACAATTTTAAATAGTAAATTGTTAGGATTATTATAATTATTAAGTGCATCAAAATAACATAATAATACCTAACAATTATATAATTTAGTTAAATTAAAGATTTTGACAATATTTAATGAAAAAATAGATATTTTTTTTTGAAATGAATAGGAAATTTTGCTATAGTTCTTTTAGGAAAAATGAGATGAGGAAAGAACTATAGCGGACTAAAAAGCGACTTAATCAATACCGAGCAGGTTTTTGATTAATTCATTAAATAACATAATTAAAGAGATAATTAAAGTATTATTTAATATAACTAGATTAAATTATATAATATTTTCTTTTCATTATCAAATTTAAAACATGTTTTTATTAATAAATTATTAATTATTAATAAAATATTCTTATAGGTTCTATATAGTTTTTTACTCCTCTAACTTAATTTTTAGAGGTTTATTTATATGAGCTATAAAGACGAAGAAAATCAAAAACAACCTGTTATAAACAATCACTTAAAATCTTTATTAGGTTTAGAAGATGATTTACAAAGTAATTATTTTCTAGAAATACAAAGAAAATACTGGGAAAGTTTAAAATCAGCTAACGATAATATAAAAGTTGAAAGAGGTGATAAATGAGTAAAACACCTCTTGATATCTCACAAAAACTAACTGGAAATAATAATCAAAAATATTTTTTTAAAAATTGTAATTACAAACTGACAGGTAAAAATAAAACAGGTTATTGCGGATATTTTGATAAAAAAAACAAGCCTGCTTTACCTTATCATAAACATATTATACCGGATGAGTTGGTAAATTATCCTATTAATGAAAAAGATAATATTATATGTCCTTTAGTTGTAGATACAGAATTTACATCTTATATAAATAATTTTAATAAATTATCTAAAGATAAATTAAAAAATGTTAATAATCGTCAATTGATACAAATTGATAGACTGAATTACTTAATTAAAAAACACAATCCCGATTTAAAAGGAATTTATGAATTAACTAAAAGTTCGGAAGTTCAAGAAGTAAATGTTGATTTATTAGAAGATAAGAACTTTAAAGCTGTACCTACTATTCATTTAACAACTCAAATAAAACATGTTTTATACAATGATGAAGAAATTTTAGTTAATCCAAGATTAAAAGATTTTTATGAGAAATTTATAAAAGATAAAAATTATTTATATCCTTATTATAATGAAAATTCACAATCTCATATTTTTGATTATCTAACTTTAAAAGGGATAGATTTTAAGTTAAGTGATAAAATAGACTATTCAAATAATTTAGAAAAAAAAGAATTTAAAAAATACCCTACCTGTACTTTTAAATTATATGCTTACTTCTTACTTGCAGACTTACCTAAAATATTTCAAAACGAATTATTAGTAGATTTAAAAGAAGCTTTTAAAAATAAAAGAATAACACAAGAACGTAGACTAAAAACTAACGGATATTGTCAACAATGGCATACTTTTAGACTTATTAATATTAACGGGATTGATTACAGTCTTGTTTTTGATTTAGTTGATTTAGGTTCAATTCAAGGAGCTATAAGTTTAAATACTCTTCTTGAAAATCTTGGAATGGACACAAGCAATAAAAATTTACTTGATGATTTAAAAGATAATATGTTGCTTGCTATGATTGAGAGACCTGAAGATTTTAAAAAATATGCTCTTGGCGACTTAATTGTTTATGAAGCTTATATAAAACACAATGATTCTTTTAAACAAATATATAAAGAGAATAATATTATTAATTATTTTACAGAAACAAAACTTACAATTGGAGCTACTGCAAACGATTTTCAACAGAATATATTATTAAAAGAATTAGATTTAAAAATTCCAAATACTGAGAATATTGAACGTTTAAAGTATTTTACAATACCTGCTAGTCCCGGAAATTTAAAAAAAATTATTAATTCTAAAGAAAGAAGAAAAGAAGAAACTTTTTTAAAAAAACAAATTATCAGTAAAGTTAGAGGGGGAAGATGTTACAATAATAGATTAGAAATAAATACAATATCAACAGAATTTACCTTAGCAGATATTGATATTACTGGTGCTTATTCAACTATAGCTAGTACACAATTTTATTATTTCGGTTGTCCTGTAATACAAAAATTCGTAAAACACAAAGTTACTTTAAGAGAGTTTTTAAAATATTATGAAAAGAAATATTTAATTAAACGAGGTTTTGTATTAGCAATAGAAACAAAAAATAATCTTAATATTGAACAAGATTTAATCCCGTCATGGAACGATTTAAGATTTATAAGAGAAAAAGTTTTAAATGAACAAGAGACTATATTTTCAATAGATTTACAAAACACTTCAACTTCTATTTACACAAAAGAGTTAATAAATTCAACTATTACTTGGGATGAATTAAATATTATTAGAAGTGAATGGAATAAAAAACAAATAGATGATTTTCTAGACAACGTCTACATGATAAGTGCTTTATATTATCCAAAAAATTTTGAATGTAAAACTAGAGAAGAATTAGTAAAAAATAAAGAAGTACATAAAAGATTTACAGATGCAATGCCTTATTCGGTAATAGATAATGAAGACGACGACTATAATCATTATTGGTATAAAAATAATTTCGGTAAATTAATAATTGATAAAATTATTCAAAAAAGAGCTGAAAATAAAAAAATCAATCCAACACTAGCATATTTTTATAAATTATTAGCCAATACTTTATATGGCGTTAATGTTTCTAGACATTTTGATACTAGTAATATTCTTCTAGCTGCAAATATTACGGCAATGTGTCGTTGTGGAATGTATCTAACAGAAAAAGCTTTAAATATATATCAAACCATTACAGACGGAGGTATTTGCGAACTTAATGAAGTTATAAATTTAATGAGTAAGAAAATAGATAGCTCATTATTTGTAAGAGCTTATCAAATGAGAAATCAAGATTTATCACAAAATCATAAATGGAAAAATACCCCTATAACTGAAAATGGTAAAAGAATTTTATTTAAAAAAAGTAAAGGTTGGTTAATTGATGGTGAATACTATGGGAATATTGACAGAGATATATATGTAAAATTATCAAAACAACATCAACAATATATAAAAATTTATGGTGAAAATCATAAATTAACAAAACAAAAAGAGATTGAAATTAAACCTTTTGAGGAAGAAATAAAGAAATTATTTAATAAATTAAATAAATTGGTAATTAATCATATTAAAAAAATATTCCCTAATAACGATTTATTCAACGGCGAATTTGAAAAAGTAAAAGTAGATGAAAATGGTTTAGCTATAAAAGACATAAATAATAATTACATTTATGAAAAAGTAACAGGTATATTCAATTTTGAAATAAAAAATTTATGTAATTCTGTCAGTTTTCACGGCTCGGCTGATTACATGTATAAAAATTTAAAAGAAGAAATAACAACAAAAATGCGAGGTTATGATGTAAAACCTAATATAGTAGCTTGGAAGTTAGAAAATAATGAATTAATTTATGATACTGATTATTACAATGAAAAACCGCCAATTCAAAGATTTTTAGAAGATTTACAAAACAGACCTGAAAGCGTTAGAATACCATTACCATTTATTAAAACATCTATTTTAAAACCAGCTCAATTTTCCAAAGAGTTTAATAAAACTTTTCAATATAGTAATTTAAAACCCGGCGATGATTTTATGGAAATTGTAAGAATACCAATACTTACAATGCGTTTTAAATTTCAATCATTAAAACAGCATAAAAATTGGTTGAAGTATTATAACGCTTTAAAAAGAAAATATGGTTTATCTTTTGAAATATATTACATAAATAAAGACGGAACCATTAATTATAAAAAAATGATGTATGAAATTGATAAATATATAAGTGAGGGAGTTATAAACCCTAAAAAAATATATGATAAATATAATCATTTAAAAAGGGATATACAAAAAAATGTATATGTACAAAATTATATCAATCTTATCAATTGGTTAAAAAATATAGTTAGATTAAGTATAATAGGCAAAAATCAATATATTATAGAAAATTACACTTTAAAAAACAATGATGTAAAATACAAACTTAAAAAACAAATACATTATACTAAATCATTTTATAACTCTTTTGATGATGTTAATACTTATAGCGAAGATAAAGCTTTTAGAAATTACGAAGATAATACTTAATGCCAAATTTTAGTTTCATATAAATTATCATAAGGTATAAAACATTTACCATCTTCAATTAAATCACGCTCAAGTAAACAAGCCTCGCAATAATTATCATCATACAATAAAGGATCGTAAAAACTCCAAATAGGATGATTTTTATTATTATAAGGATTGATATTGATTTTAGATTTTTTTAATTTTTTATGTTCATTGAATAAATCATCAAAAATTTTATTAGCCTCATCACTATCATGAACAACATAATCTAAAACCATTTTACCTTGAGACTTTAATTGTTTCTCATAAGAAAATATATGTTGATAAAATAAATACTCATCATATTTAAATTCTTGCCAAATTTGATGTTCTTTTTTATTCATAATTTAATAATATGTAATTTTAATAATGAAATTTACATTATAATATATAAATTATTTAAGCTAATATATAAGGAATTTTATATTTAATAATCCTTTCATCTCTAGTAATTAAAGTTAAGTTTTCAATTATAGTTTGAGATATTAAAAGCCTGTCAAAAGGGTCATCATGATATTTATCTAAATTTTCAATATATAATGTATGTTTAATAGTTATAGGTAATACTTCAAAACCACATTTTAATATTATACTTTCTAAATTATCAGGAACTTTAATTTTACCTAAAGATTTTTTAATAGTAATTTCCCAAGTATTGACTGAACTAACAAAAATAAGATTATTAGGATTACTAATAACTTCCTTAGATTTATAAGATAAGTTTAAATTATCTTGTATCCACCAAATAAATGTATGTGTATCTAATAAATAACCCATTATATTTTATTATAAAATTTAGATAATAGTTCAGGTGGTAACTCATCAAAATCATTAGATATTTCAACTTCACCTTTACAAATTCCAGCTTTACGAGGTGATAATATTTTATTAAATTTAATCAATCTAACAATAGGTTTTCCTGCTTTACAAATAATAACATCTTCACCCTCTTCAACTTTTTTTATTAAATTAGATAAATGAGTTTTAGCTTTATGTATTGTTGAAACTTGCATTTTAATAATTATTTTAGTTTAGTCTAGTTTAGACTAAGTTTATAACTTAATCAATAAGAATTAATCTAGTTCATAAAATATATGCGGTAGATTAAAAATTATATGGTGAATTAACTTATTTAAATTTTATGGTTAAAAAATATATATCTATAACTATTTTTTACCTTTCATATCAATTGATTTTTTAATGGGAAAAAGACTATTAAATAAATTATAATCAAAATAAGAATTTTTGTTATTTTCAACATAATCTTCAGACCATAAACATGGATCGTTAAACCTACTATTATCTACAACTAATGTCCAAATTCTTCCTGTTTTTGTATCAATCATATAAGTTTGTTTCATTCCTATTGTTCCTAAAACAATTTGATATCTTCCTATTTCTGATTGTTCAAAACATTTTTGTTCTATTTCTTTTTTAAAAATATCTTTAATTTTTTCACAACTAATGAGTAATATTGAAAATATAAAAACAATCGTAATATTATTAATCATTTTTCTAACATTATTTTTTATAATATTAATCTAATAAAATAACACTTTCTAATTTAGCTGCTTGTTTTAAATTGTTATCAAAAGTTGCTAAAAGTGAATTATAACGTAAAGCTAACTCTAAATAACAAGCATCATATAAAGTTAGATTATATTTTTCTGCTAATTCTATTGTCTCAAACCAAGCATTCTTAAAAGTTAATTCATCTGTTTTTATAGGCAAATCACTTAAAATATATAAAGCTTTTTGTCTATGCTCTTTTGTAATTCTTTTACGTCTTTCATTTATCAATAAAGTATTACCTATCTCTAAAGACCATATTGTAGGTACTATAGCTCCTTTTTTACTTACTTCATCTTTTATATTAATAGAAATTTGTGTAAACTCATCTGGTATAAACCAAGAAGCTGTAACAGAACAATCAAGAGTAATAAAAGACATAATTATTTCTTTCCCTCATCTCTATACTTTTTAAATTCTTCCCAATCAAATTTTCCTAAATTCATTTCTTTAGCTAAATTATTTAATCTTAAAAAAGTATTTTTTACTCTTTCAGTATCAAAAGATTTATCTATAGAAATAATTTTAGCTACAGGTTTACCTCTTTTTGTTACAACTATTTCTTCATCATTTACTATATTATTTATAATCTTATTAAAATTAGTTTTAGCCTCAAAACAACCAACAATCTTTTTCATACTATCTCACTTAAAAAACTAGTTATTAAACCAGTTTAAACTAAATATATAAATTAATCAATAAAAATTAATCTAGTGCATAAAATCTATGCTGTAGATTAAAATAAAAATAAACCTCTTAAGATTTCCCGATATAAAAGGAATTAGGTTAAATTACCTATCTTTAATACCTCTTTAAACCCCTAAAAAACATTTTAGAGTAATAATTAAAAGCACTAAGCATAATTTACCTTAAAATTAAATATCACTCTTCTAAGCTCATTTAAACGAGTTATCTTATTAAAATCTAATTATCCACATAAAATAAGTAATTTTTACCTTTTTTATTCTTACTATACAAATATTTTCTTCAATTCATCTATATACAAACTTATTAAATTTTAAACCTTAAATTCATATACTGAATGCACTTTTTTAAGCCTATTTTTTAAGAAAAAAGCTTAGTGAAAACCCGAAAAAATAAGCATGTTTATAAAAAAACCTTAAAATTTTCGGGTTTTATATGGCTTATTTCTGCGGTTTATAAAACATTTTGGCGTTATTTTAGTATAATGGGGGTATATTAATATAACGCCATAAAAAAAATATCCTCATAAAAATTTACTTTCAGGAAAGATAAAAAATATATTTTCACAGTGAGTTAAAAAAAATAAATACAACCTGATATGAATTTTATATAGACTTGTGGGGGCAAATTTTAATGTTTAGGGGTTGGTTTTAGTTTGCATGTATTGAATTATACATACATTAAGGTATAAGGTGAGGTTATAAAGATAAAAACATAATAAACTTAGTAAAAGATAAAAAGCAACAAGTATATAAACATTTTCATAGATTAATAAAATAATTAAAACATATATAAATAATATCATATATTAATTAAAAAGTATACATATATATAAATAATTTTATACACTATATAAAATATTTTATACATATATGATAAAATTAACACATTAATTATAATAACTATACACTATACAAAATAATTTATACACTATAT
>Ga0208784_1000903_pt1 | contig 13125 bp, 23 predicted proteins | sample DEB19_08_DNA_FD_184531 | JGI IMG/M metagenome (GOLD analysis project Ga0208784, IMG submission 184531) | Aqueous microbial communities from the Delaware River and Bay under freshwater to marine salinity gradient to study organic matter... | ecosystem: Environmental > Aquatic > Marine > Coastal ...
TACCGCTTTGACATCAAGACCAGCGGCGATGTGTCGGTGGACTCGGTGGACAACATCCTGGGCGTCCCGTCCAGTGCGTCCACGATTGACGTGGTGGGCACGGCGGGCGTGGCGATTAGTGCGGGCCAAGTGGTGTATTTGTCTACGGGCACCGGCGGCGCACCCACGGCGGGCAAATGGTATCTGGCCGACGCCGACAACACCTACAGCAGCACCATCCCGATTATTGGCGTGGCCGTGGATGCCATTGCGCTGAACAACACCGGCACTATCCGGTTGGCGGGGGCGGTGTCCAATCCCTCGGTGGCGGGTGGCGGCACGCTGACCATTGGCAACACCTACTACATCAGCACGACGGCGGGGTCGATTACGACCACCGCGCCGGCCAATGCCAAGGTGGTGGGGCTGGCGCAATCGTCCACGGTGCTGGTGGTGAGCTACCAATCGACCAGTTCCGTGGGCGACCTGTCGGTGAGCGGCACGCTGGGCGTCACGGGCGCGGCCACGTTGAGCAGCACGCTGGCGGTCACGGGCAACGCCACACTTGGTGGGACGTTGGGCCTGACGGGCCTGCTGACGTTGACGGCGGGTCAGATTGCGTTCCCGGCCACGCAGAACGCCAGTAGCAACGCCAATACGCTTGATGACTACGAGGAAGGCACCTACACGCCAACGTGGACAAGCGCCGGCACGGCGCCGGCGATTGGCAACGGGACGCTGTCTGGCCAATACGTCAAGGTGGGGCAGGTCGTGTGGGTGTACATCAAGATGACGGCTGGCTCCACGACGACGTTTGGGAGCGCCAACAATTGGTCGTTTTCCATTCCGTTTACCTGCACATCGTCAGGTGGATCGATTGGCACGGGGTATGGTCTGAATAGCAGTACCAACGCGAGCTATGTTCATGTCGTGAAGTTGGCCGCCAGTGCGTCAGTGGTTACGCCGTTCGTCGGTGGATCGCCCGACGGGTATCAAGCCGCCGAGCCATTTGCCTGGGCCAGCGGCGATTCCGTCACCATGGCTATTACCTACCGCGCAAGCGCATAACGGAGAGATACAGATGGCGCTGACCGACGAATCAGTGATCGACAAGATCGAAGTGTACGAAGACGGCTCGATTGGCGTCCGCACGGCCACGCGAGTGTTCCGCGACGGGGTGCGGATTGCCGAGACGTATCATCGGCAAATCCTGACGCCCGGCAGTAGTCTTGACGGTCAACCGCAGAAGGTGGTCGATGTCGCCAATGCGGTCTGGACGCAGGATGTTCTTGACGCGTACCCTGCTCCGTAACCGGCGACTCGTATGGATGAGCATCTGCAACAGTTGTTGACTGAGCGGCATGAAGTGCTGATGACCGCAGTACACGGCATCAACGAACGACTTGATGCGATCAACGGGCGCATCCGGCAAAGCGAGAACCATATCGCGGTGCTGCATGATCGGCAGAAACTGCTCTGGGGCGGCATCACGGCGATTGGCGCGGCGGGACTCGCATGGATCGTGGACAAAATTCGGACCTGAGGCTTGACCTCTACCGCGACCAGACGATTGACGACGCCACGCCGGGGATGCTGTCGGTGAACGGCGTGTTTGCCTGCTATACGCTGGAAGATGCCGTGCGTGACCACAAGATCGCGCATGAGACCGCCATTCCCGCCGGCACGTATGAAGTCATCATTGACCGCAGCGTCCGGTTTGAGCGAATGCTGCCGCGACTGCTGAACGTGCCGGGCTATAGCGGCGTGCGGATGCACCCCGGCAACACCATCGCTGACACGTCGGGGTGTATTCTCGTGGGGCGTGTCCGCGACGGGCGCACGGTCGGAGAATCCCGTCGGGCCATGGAGGCCCTCCAATCCACGCTGGCCAAAGCGATTGCCCGCGGGGGCCGCGTATGGCTCACCATTCATCCGGCTCGGTCATCATCATGCGTATCTACCTAAGCGTCTGCCTGCTACTCCTTACGACGGGCTGTGCGTCCGTGCGTCCACCTCGACCCACGCCCGTGCCACCGCCCACCGCCACGCAGACCCGCACGGTGGTGGTCACGGTGCGACTGCCGGATAGCACGATTGTCCAGGCGGGGACGGGCACGCTGTCCGATGACTTCAACGATGTGGTGTCGTGCGAGTGGGGCGGCGACCGCCTGACCTGTGTGCCCGGCGTGATTCAACCCGGGTGGCAAGCCTACTTGCGCGTTGCGGACGTGCCGGGCATGTCGCCGTTCACGCTGCGGATTCCGCAATTGTCGGCGGACCCCGTGATGGATCTGGGCGAGATTCACCTTGTGGCCACCGACCCGCCGCTGATTGACAAGGCCACGCTCATTCGCACGTCGCAGGAGAACTTTGGCGGCATCAAGTTGCCGGGCTGCGGACTGCACATGGACAGTCTCTTTGACCCATTCCTGCTGTGGGCATGGCTCAACAATCGGCCCTGCTTTGAGCAGATGATGGCCGAACACGCGAAACGCAACGATAACCTTGTGAGCGTAGACCCGGCGGCGGGTTATCACGGCAACAACGACGCGGACGTATGGCACGACCCCGCTACGTTTGTGGCGTTTCTGCGAGACGTGCGGCAGCACACCAATGCGCTTGGAGAGCCGTTCCGCGTGCGCGTGTTTCTGGGTGGGGACGCCCATTTCCCGAACATGCGGGAACCCGGCGCGTGGGAGCACTGGACGGCGGACGTGACGGCGCTGGCGGCAGTGGCCGAACCCTACGTGGACGGCATCGTGCCGTGCTGGGAATGCCGACACATCGAGGAATACGTGTCCGCTAAGGGCTATTACGACATGTTGGCGTTTGCGGGGCAGCGGTTCCCGCGGGCGCTCCACAGCGTGCATCTGGTGGCGGGGAGTAGTGCCCCCTCGTCGTGGCCGTGCGACCCGTCTATTCCGCCCTGTGACGGCCCGCCGCCAGATGACGCCGATGACCCGGCCAAGGGCAGCGAACCCGGCGCGTGGGTGTATATGCTCGATCACGGCCTGGTCGATGAATTTCTCTATCAGGTGGACTACGACAACATCTTCCGGTATTGGCAGACCTATCCGCCCAACCCCGATGCGCTGCCGTCGCAGGACACCCGCGGCGCACTCAGCCGGTGGTGGGACATCGTGGTGCGGCTCGGGGATGACCCATGGTCGACCGACACGGCGTGCTCGACGCCGGGCTTCTGTGGCCGGCGCGGCTGGCGGCAGGTGCCCATCAAAGCATGGGAATTCATTTACGACCGCTACTGGAACAATGCCCCGGTGACGGAGGAATTCCTGAACGACTTTTGCCGCAAGGCACTGGCCCTCGGCGGCTGGGGCTGCGGCAGCGCCAGTATTCGGCGATAACACGGAGGACCGATGCGAAAGAAGATTCTGAAGAACCTCGCGGCGCTCGCCCTTGGCGGCGCTATTTCCTCGATGGTCGGCGTCAAGATTGACCCCGAGCATTTCGGCAAGAGCTTGCGGGAGCTGGGCGCACAGGCGGCGATGGGGGCCGGGTTGGCCGTCGTGAGCCTGAACGTGCGTGCGCCGAAGGACGAGTAATGGCGTGGTGTGACCGCTGCGGGTCGCTGGTGTTAGCGTCGGACACGCTGACCACCTGTCGCTGCGGAGCGGTCATCCCGTTTGTGCCAGGGCGTCCTGAATCCAGTCCGCCGCCACCCCTGACCGAATCATCTGCGGCGTAGCCCTGAACACGCGCCACCCGAGAAGCGTTGCCGCCGCGTATTTGTGCATGTCGTTCACCATGCCGACGCCGCGAGAGTGCCGGCCACGGATGAACACGCCGCCTTCCTGCTCCAGTGCCACGCGCTGTTCAGGCCAGGCGTAGTCAAACCGCCACTTTCGCACTGGGTGGAATCGGTATTCCCGCACGGGTGCCGGCAAACGGTGCGCCTGACAAAACACGGTTAGCGGGTCATCGGTCAGGTCTGCGGTCGCCCGTGGGCGATAACGGCTGGTCGGCATTGGCGCAGTCCGGTTCTAGTACGGTCTTGGTACGGTCTTGGTACGGCGCATGTGGTACAGTATGCGGGCTGGGGTTGAGAGCCTTTTGTGGTTTTTCTCTCTTGAGCGGTGTGGGAAGCCGAACCGCGTCACCTGCCGCCCCCAGCTACTCCGCCCCAAACGACCGCATCTGCCACATCCACACGCGGTGCTTCGCCATGCGGTCTTGGCAGAAGTTTTCCAGCCCAATGTCTCCCGCCCCTTTTGCCGCCTCGTAGACGGCCTTCAGGGACTGCATGTAGGTGCGGTTGACCGAGCCTAGGTGATCGAGGAGATCGTCGCCCCTGTAGCCTCCCGTGGCCGTTTCCGGGGCGTCTAGTTTCGCCAGCGTGGACCCCTTGGCCAAGTCGGCCAATGAACAGGGCGCTTCCGTCGCGTGGGTGCGGAGAAATTCGGCCAGCGGATCGAGGGACCCGTGAATGTCCGCGTAGAGGTCGCCAAAGAACGCATGGAGTTCCGCGAAGTTGGGTGCTTCCACATTCCAATGCGCGGCATGGGCTTGCACGTAGAAGTTGGCGGTGTTACAGACAAGCGTGGTCAGGACGGTGGTCAGGTTTGACGTGGGCATCGGGAATCCTCTAGGCCACGACGGCCTGACGATGATGATACCGGATGTAGGCCGGCGGCATGGATGGCGTCTCGTCTTTCGGCAGCGGAGTGATGCGCTGGACCGACACGGACAGCCGCCCCGACTTGGAGCGGTTCGACTGCACGCGCACGGTGGCTCCCACGCCAACGCAGTGGTCGATATCGAAATCGCGCAGGTAGGCGTCGGCGAAGGGAGCGCCGCGCCACGCTTCCAAGGCATTCCGCAGACGACTGCCCGGCGTCAAATCCATCGGGTATTGCTGCGAGGCCAGCGTGTGGGGCCGACCCGGCGCATCCACGGCAAAGACCAAGGTGACAAGCGGTCGCCACGTATGGTCATGGAAGACGCGGGCATGAATGACATCGACGCACACGGCGGCAAACACCCCGTGGACGGACGCGTGCTGTTGTGACATGACTGCTCCAGAATATGTCGTCGCTGTTACCACTCCGGCAGCCGCCGATAACTGGCCGGTCGCCGCTCGATCCACTCCCACCAGACCCACCCGTAGCCGGGCACGCGAACCGGATACCACGCCCACCAGCGCTGCCACGACGTGCGATGGCGGCATCTCATGCGGGTGTCTCCTCCATGACTTCCCATAAAGTCTTTGCTTCCGTGGGTGCTTTCACCACGCGAGGACGAGACGGCATATTCCACCCCTTGGGTCGTGCCGTAGTCTCGTACAGACTGCGCCATCCTGCGGCTTTCACCGATGTGCCGGATTCCGACGCCAGCGTGTACGTAATCAATCGCCTGTAGCCCAGTGCCTTCGCAGCTCGCCACGCAGCGGCGTACAGTTTGGAGGCGACATGTGGTGTCCCATCCGTGCAGCACCGTGTGACCTCCAGCGTCCATCCGTTATCGAGGCTTCTCGCGACGGGACGACCTACGGTGACCACGCCGACCACACGATCCGTGGCGGCGGCAATGCCAAACTTCCAGCCTTGCGGCGGCAAGTGATGCCGATGGTGCTGTCGGATGAACTCACACGCCCCGGCGTAATCAATCGGCTGCAAGACGATCACGCGGGTGTCTCCTCCTTCGGCGGTTCAGGCAGCGACATCCAGTGAGTCGCGGCTTGTGCGCCTGCATCCTCACTGCCGTACCACCGGCCATCACGGAACACCCACCCGCCAGCCACGCATCCGTCTGGATGATTGCCGACAATGTGGCCGAGTGTGGCAGACCAATACAGCACAGGCGTCCCGTCTTTCGGCGCGGTGGCAATCGGGTGCCATCCCGTTGTTGGCCCGTAGGTGACGATCCGCTTCGGGTTGGCCTTCGTATCCGGCCAGCGGGCGTGGATGCATTCCACCTCGTCGCGCATCTCTGACGACCGCACGGGATACCAGCCTTCACCGTCCGAGTATTCCTCCAGCACGTACACGTCGCGGGTCATCGCGCTCTCCTCGCCTTGGCGTACGTGGCTTGTTCCAGCCGATGCCAGAGGCAATACCGATAATGCTGTTGGGTTGTTCTATTCATACCAGTCGGGCGGTCACAGCGCAAGCACAATCCGGCGGAGCGATACCGCTGACGTTTCAGCATGGCGTAAATCTTGGCCCACTTGGCGTTCTTGGCGCGGCATTTCACACACGTCTTGAGTCCTGGGATGAACGGGCGTCCGCACTGGCATTTCCCCGCTGCGGTATAGCGTTGCCGGCGCTCCCGCCATTTCGCCAGCACCTGTGGCCGATGGCGCTCGTGGTAGGCCCGCGACGACCTCGAGCTCGATTCCCGGCACCGCTGGCAGCGCGACATGGGTGTCCCGTCCGGCTTGATGACGGCGGGCTTGCCGCAACAGATACACCGTCCAGCGGCTCTCCAGGCCTGCTGCTGCGCCTTCTTCCTGCGCTGGTAGTAGTCCGCGGCGGCAGTCGCTGAGACGAACGTCATAGCGCCTCGACCTGTGCGATGCGGTTACCAATCCATCGCATGACCGGCACGGCCATGCTGTTGCCGAGCGCCTTGTATTTGTTCCCGTCTGCCGCCGGTTTGCCGCGATACGGGATATCCAGGTAGTCGTCAGGGAATCCCTGAAGTCTCGCGCACTCTGTTGGCGTCAATCGACGCACGGCCATGCTCCTCATCACGCCGATGCTGCTGCCGTGGGTGTCCAGCGGCCCCGTCTTGTCGCCATACTGGAGCACGTCGGACTGCCGTGCGTCAAACGCGTGAGCCATTGGCACCAGGCCGCCGCCATGCTCAAAGTCGCCATTGCCGTTGAACCCCCCAGCGCCTCGGCGTGCGGGCATGGTGGGCACCACTGATACAAGATCGACTGGCACCAACGGCGTCCCGCGCCCCGTGCCGTCCTTGCTAGCGTCAAAGCCCTCGGCGCGCAGGCTGTGGGCAACCGGCAGGTAATGCCCACTCCGTGCGCTTTGATGCGTGATCTTGTTGCCGCCGCATTCGGTGTCAAGCGCCCCAACTGTCTGCGGAATCAATCCGCCGTCGCAGTCGAAGTCGGTGCCGAGGCCACCGCCAGCAGTGCGGCGGCTAGGGACGGTGGGAGCGACTTGCCCCGCTTCGCGGCGCGGCGCAGGATGCCCTGACAAGCTCGCCCGCTCAAATAGAACCGCGGCGGCACGTCGCCAGTCTCCAAGATGTCCGACAACGAACACGCGACGCCGTCGCTGTGCCACTCCGAAGTGTTGAGCGTCAAGAACCCGGTAGGCGAACCCATACCCGAGTTCTGCCAGCCCTCCGAGCAGGGCAGCAAAGTCCCGTCCTCCGTTGGAAGACAAGACACCGGAGACGTTCTCCCAGACCAGCCATCGGGGCCGATAGCGGCCAGCAATGGCAAGATAGGTGAGCATGAGGTTGCCACGCGGATCAGCCAGTCCCTTTCGGAGTCCTGCCACTGAGAAGGACTGACATGGGGTTCCTCCCACGAGAACATCGATAGCTGCATCCGGCCACTCCTGGAACTTGGTCATGTCGCCCCAGTTCGGGACGGCGGGATAGTGGTGCTTGAGCACCGCTGACGGGAACGCGTCCACCTCGCTAAAAGCCACGGGCGACCATCCCAGTGGATGCCAGGCCACCGTCGCGGCCTCGATGCCGCTACAGACCGACAGGTAGCGCAGGCTCATCGCTGCCTCCGTCGCTCCATGCTCTTGATCGCCTCTGCCGGCGTTCCGGCGGCACTAACCAGCAGGGAGATGAGCGTGTCCTGCACCGCCGGCGGCACTTCGCCTCTGACCAGGCGCTCGACATCGTCCTGCGTCAGGCCAAGCGTGTAGCGGTAGGGACTAGCCGACGGTGTGTAGGTGGCGGCGGTGGTTTTCGGCATGGCGTTTCCTCGCATCACTAGTCGGTAGGCGTGGGGCCGTTTCCCGCGCCCCTGTCGTTTTACGGTCCCGCGCTGCAACACGCCCTGCCGCACTAGCGCCTTGAGCGTGTGGAGGCAGGTCGAAGTATCCATCGACACGTCGTTCAGGATGTCGGACAGCAATCGCCATTGGTGTGTCGTGAACGCGTCAAGGACGCGCCCCTCGGCGTCCGTGGTGTCGGGATTGAATGTCACGTCACACCGTCCGCAGATGGGTGTCGTCCGGGGCATATTCGGCCAACGCCAGCACATGCCACCGATTTGCGTCAAGGAACGCCTGGTCGGCCTTGTTCAACACCGGCTCGGGCACGACGCGCCCATCCGACACGCGAAACACTATGCCGCGCTGTTCCATCTGGAGGCACCAGTCCAGCACCGGCCACGGCACCATTAATCCCCCGCGTAATTCAAGAAAGAGGGTCATCGGGACCACCGCGGGGTATTCGCAATCTTCATCACAATGTCCTCTGAGTCTGCCGCTAAATGCGGGTCTTCTTGGGGGGTATGGCCATGCACCATGTGATAGGCCACTTCGTTGGTCATGGGTTCGCCGTGACGGTTTTTGATGACGCGGGCAAACAGCACCCCCGTGAACCTAGCGCGTTCAGACGGTGACAGCGACAAGCTCCGGTCCAGCCGCCGCATCCCGACGAGATAATCCATGGCTTCCTCAACGACACCGGAGTCTCGCGCACTCCCGAGGCCGAGTTCCTTGGACCCATCGCCACCGCTCTCACGGTTGGGCTGCACGGCCAGCAAGACAGAACACGACAACCGTTTAGCCAGCTCCTTAATCTCGCGGGCCTGCACACTGAGCCGGTCGTAGGTGGTGAGCTTGCGGTCGCCGCCGACCAACCCCAGATGGTCAATCGTAATCGCGCCGAGTTCTACGCCTTTCAGCGGGCCGTCCAAGATGCGTTCCACCAACGTCGCCATCTGACTAATGGACAACCCGCCCTGATCCACCACCATGAAACGCTGGAATGCCTCTCGGTAGCGGTCCCGGTCCAGTCGCCCTTCGTAGACTGCCCGTTCCGCTGCCGACCGTGACAGCCCAAACAACCGCTGCTGCAACCGCCCGACAATCTGACTGGCCGGCATTTCCAGCGAGAAAAACACCTGCCCCAGCGTTGTCGTTGTCGCAATTGCATGGGCCGCATGGGCCAGCAGTAACGTCTTGCCGGTGCCTGGACGCGCCATCAACCCAAACACTTCGCCGCGCCGAATGCCGCCAATACAGGTATCAAGCGCCGGCAGGCCCAGTATGATGCGGCGCCCTTCAAGGGATTCCACGACCTCGTCACGACGGGCGGCGAGTTGCGCCTCCGCATCAAACCACGGCACAGGCACCACGGGTGGGGCCAGTAACGTGTGCAGGTCCGCCTCGGCATGGGTCCGCAAGTAGTCCGACACGTCACCCTTGGCCGGCACGCCGGGCAGCGTGACCAGCCGCACGGACAGCCCCGCCTGCTGCGCGGACTGGGCAATCTGGGCCGCATGTTGGCGTCCCGGCTCGTCGTTGTCGGGAATCACAATGACGGATTGAATCTGTGCCGCTACCAGTTGCGCGGTATAGGCGTCCTTCCATTTCCCCGCCCCGCCGACGCTCGTCGTCGCGGGAATGCCCACCGCCCACAAGCGGTCGGCGTCCTTCTCGCCTTCCACGATCACAACGGTCGGATGGCCGGCCAGATCCGGCAACCGATACAACACCCGGTCCACGCCTCGCAGATTCCAGACCCAGCCCCCCGCACCATCGGGCCGGCGCTGCCGAAAATCCTTGGGGTCAAACCGCACAACTTGATACTGCAAGCACCCGGAGGCGTCGTAATAATCGTAGGAGGCCACTTCCCGGCGCTCCAACGCCGCTAGGGGCGCATCAAACAGGGCCGATAATGGTAACCCCGCCGCCCCCGCCACCGACGCCGCAGAACAGCCCGCAAAGCATGTCACGAGGACACGGCCATCGTCGCCCTCGGCCACGCTGAGGGACGCCGTGCGGTCGTCATGGGCCGGACACTGACCCATCCACTGCCCGTGCTGGGCTTTGACACCCGACAACCGCGACAGAAACTGTTCAACCGCCGCGCTAGGCATGAGGAAACCCCGGCCAGACCCACGTAATGAGACGCGAATAGATCCGCTTTAACCGCAACGTGGGCACGTAATGGCCAAGCGCCACGAGCACCGCTTTCATCGCCGCCGCTCCGCTCGGAGCAACGCATCGCATTGCGGGGCCATGTGGGCAAACTGGCGCACGGTGCCGGGTTCGTTCTTGGGCGACCAGTCCTTCTTGAGCAGGAACAACCGCAACATGGATTCCAGATGGCCGGGGTCGGGCCAGGTCGAGACCAGTTCAATCGCGGTTGGGAAATCACGCGCTTCCCGCATCAGGATGCTGGCCCCGTTGCGGCACCGGGCATAAACCTCGGGATAGGCTTCCAGAAACGCGCCGGCCTTGCGTCCCGTGGTGTCGTCCGTCACGACAGCCCCCTGAAGGGGGTTGGGGGTAGTACTTGCTTCTGCTTTTGCTTCTGCTTGTGTCAACACTGTTGACATTTGGTAACGTGTATCGATACCTGTAGACGGCGCGGTAACGGACTGCCGACGCGCACGGTAGCTGGCCTGCTTCTTTCGCAGGTATTCGCGCCGGTCGTCCTGATTCAGCTTCGTCCGGTACTTCGCGTGGTTCAGCAGTCTGAAGCCTCCTTCGCAGGCTTCGATGCGTCGACCCTCATGGTCTGGCGTCCGCGACTCCGGGTCCGGCGACGACAGCACACGCAGAGCGTCACGGCACTGCTCCACGGTCACGCGTGAAAAGTCGGCCAGCCCAGGCACGCTGGCCTCGACTTCCCCATGCTGGTTCGCCATGGCCAGCATCGTGACCCACACAATCCGCACATGGTCGGGTTCGCGCCAGATGGTGGACGCGATAATCGATGAAAACAGTTTGGTGTATCCGGGCATGGTATCGATTGTATGAAGATGTATCGATACCGTCAACAATTACGTCAACGGTATCGCTGCGAATCATGGATGCTTTTGTTCGTAATGGGCCACGATGGCCTCGACTTCATCGAGTGTCGGAATCGTTGGCGGGTAAAGTTCGTCGTACAGGAGCCACAGCGCATCGGTACGACCGCGTGACTTGTACCAACTCACCCACAGCGTCTGGGGGTAGCGCGACAACACGCCATCGGGCGCACCGTCAGAGGCATCCAACGTCGGCAATACGGCGTAGTACTGGTCGTTCTGCCACACGGGACCGTGTAGTTCACAGATGCGACGAAGCGCATTGAGCGTGGCGCAGCGCCAGTTGTCACGCTTAAAACGCCCTTCACGCGTAAAGCCGCACACGGGGTCGTCTCCAGGCCAGTCCTTGACGCGCACATGACAGCGTGGGCATCGATAGGTATTAGTCACGGTTGAACACCCACACCACAAATGCCGTAAACGCAAAAAACGCGACAAACACAACACTTTCTATGACGGTCATCGGTGAAACACCTTTCAGTGACAAGCGTGGAAGCATTAACTTGTTCATTCACAGCGACCACTGTTCGCGGTCGACCAACACATGCGTCTGATGCACGAGCGGCAGATCGCGGTACGCCGTAAACCGTTCCGGGTCGCCGGCGCACGTTAGCCGGCACCCTCGCGGATACAAATCCGCCGGGTCGGGCAGCGCCAGCAGCTTCTGACACGCCTGCCAGCGTTCGTACGCGGCCACGACATCCACCGGCCTCAATGCGTGCGCTCCGTCTCGGTCAGGGCGGGGAAATTCGACACAATCGTGCCCCAGCCTTGGAACAACACCCGAGCGGCGTCCTCGGGCACGATGTCTCGCGCTAAACGGCACGCCAAGTTCAGCAGCGAGGCGGCGGTCAGCAAATCCTCGGGCACCTGTTGGGCTTCAAGGGCGTCCACAATATCCACCATGCGCTGGCGCACGGCCTCCCAGTCAATCTCTCGCTCATCCATGATGTGCTCCGGTGTAATGGCAGGGGCGGCAGGAATCGAACCTGCTCATGACGGGGTCAAAGCCCGCTGCACTCCCACTGTGCGACGCCCCAGTAACGTGAGGCGGGTGGCCCCACCACCCCCGCCTCTCCGACCGACTCCATGCCCATCAGCGTGCAGCGCCTCGGTCGGGCCTCGGCTCCTCTTCACGGGGTGCTGGCCTGCTGGCCGGAGTGGCTACCGCCAGGTTAGGCTCCCGTGCGACGGCTGCACCGTCGGTCTCAGTCCCTAGAACGGGATGTCGTCGTCAGTCGGCACGAGGACACGCTTCGATGCGGCCCGTGCCGGCGCAGGCTTGGCCGGCGCAGACGCCTGCTGCGCCTCTTCGTGCTGCTTGTGGCCCAGCAGGATGATGCGGTCGGCCCGAATCTCGGTCATGTACCGCTTCACGCCGTCCTTCTCGTAGTCCCGGTAACTGATCTTGCCGGTCACGTAGACGGCGCGGCCCTTGGTCAGGAACGGGGCCAGCGTCTCGGCGGTCTTGCCCCAGACCACGACTCTGTGCCACTCGGTCTTCTCCTGCCGTTCGTTGTCCTTCATCCACGACTCGCTCGTCGCCACGGTGAACAACGCTTGCGGCGTGGACAGATTGGTGCGAAGTTCGGCGTCGCCGCCCAGGTTTCCCACCAGAATCACTCGGTTCTCAGACTGCATGACTACGCTCCTCCAAATGCGGCCCACTGGGCCGTGTCGGCCTCGACTTCTGCCAGAAACGGCAACAGCGCCGCTTCATACTCCGCCACCGGCAGGGCTGTGCTCGGCACGTACAGATGCGCCAGTTGCAGCCGCTGCGGCAAGCGCGGGTCATAGCTGACGAAGTACACCCCGTCCGCGCCGGTCACGTAGACCTGATGCGTCAGTTGCGGGATGTACTGCGCCGGCACGGTCTGCTCACGCAGCGTGGTCAGATGGTGCGCCGTCTTGAACGGGCATTTAATCTCCACCACGTCTGCCAGCAACGTGGTCCCACGGCTGATATAGCCGTCGAGACTCGCGCCAATCATTGAGTCTTTGTCGGCCCAGAACCCCGACTCCACGACCATCAGGCCGGTGGTCGCCGCGAACAAATCACGGGCTGCCGCTTCATGCGCCACGCCGTGTTCCATGGCCGCGTTGGTGTAGCTGTCCTCGGCGGGCTGGCCGGTCAGCCGCTCGACGACCAGTTGCAGCCGGTA
>Ga0208784_1000904_pt1 | contig 13118 bp, 30 predicted proteins | sample DEB19_08_DNA_FD_184531 | JGI IMG/M metagenome (GOLD analysis project Ga0208784, IMG submission 184531) | Aqueous microbial communities from the Delaware River and Bay under freshwater to marine salinity gradient to study organic matter... | ecosystem: Environmental > Aquatic > Marine > Coastal ...
TAAACCCGTGCGTTCCCGTCAACCCGTGCGTCCCCGAAAACCCATGCGTTCTCGGCAACCCGTGCGTTCCCGTAAACCTGTGCGTCCCCGGAAACCTGTGCGTTCTCGTAAACCAATGCGTTCCCGTCAACCCGTGCGTTCCCGTAAACCCGCCCCCACACTATGGCGTTGTCTCCAATGTATGCTGTGGCGTCCACCTTGGCGCTCTTATGCACCCAGCCCCCTCCATTGCTGTGCTTAGACCAATCGGAGGCAACTTCATTGCCCCCGAGCTTCTCATTCAATTCCTGAAACGTGTTCATTGTGTTTGTCCTCTGATTATTGTTCGCTTTGCGTGTCTAAATTCTCGTCAAAGGGGGCTCCTGGCTCCCCCTCGAAATTGCAGCGATGGCGGGCCTTGTCCTTCTCGTCCTGCTTTTCCTCCGTCCAGAACTCATACCCACCCTTAACGCGAACTACATGTAGGATGTTTCCGTTGGGGTATTGAAAATCGAACCCTTCTCCGGTTTTCATTTTAACCACCCCATCTTTCTTGCAGACGAAGCATTTGAATGTATCCAACGATGCGCCTTCTCAGCGCCCAAATCCTTTGGACGCTCAATCCCGCGCTTCCTGTAGTATTCCGCGCACCTGGCGCACCGCCCCCCGCAGCTTGTGCGGCGTTCGTTGCAGACGAAGCACGGCTTGGCGTTTAAGTAGCGGCGCGTAGTTTTGCCCTGCTCAGATTTGGGAATCCATCGGCAGTTGGACGGCTCATAGTCTCCGTCCGGGTTAATTCTGTCGATAGACTCGGTTGGCTTGCGCTCGCCCATATCTGACAAAAACGCATCAAACGATAACAGCCATCTTTCGCACACCTTGATTCCGCGTCCGCCGTATGCGTGCCAAAATTCGCATTTGGGGTTGGTGCACCGCCGGATCATGCAGCGCCACGTCACATAGCAGCGATAGGATTTTCGTGTCCTGGCCGGTTTGGTTGCGGCCAGTTTTGACGGAAGCCGCATACGTTTAACTTTTTCACCGATGGCCGTTGTTTTCTTGCCAAGAAAGTGGGCCAAAATCGGGTAAGGCATTGTGATATAGTTTGCGCGGATAAATGCCTCGTCCGCCTCGGTATAGCCTCTCATTTTAACCAGCCCATAACGCGGGCTTGTTTGGGGTGAGCATGAATCCAAGCATGAGCTTTTCTTGAGCAGGCCATCCAGGTGTTGTCGTCCAAGAACCTCTCCCCCCGCCGTCCCTCCATGTGATGCACGTCAGAGGAGTATTCGGGCCGCAGGGCAATGCCGCCAAAAATCTGCCCTTTAAGCAGGCTTGCTTCCCGTGTTCCCTCGTTCGTCAACTCCACCCACACCTCACAGAGAGGGCGCAGGGCAAGGAAGGCTTTCCGCTTGGCCAGATAGAGCTTGTTATCCGTCGCCCGCTTCTTGGAGACGCGGCGCATGGGCTTCTTGCGTGTGAGGCTCATGATGCCTCCCCCTGTTCCCGCGCATAGTCGGTGAATTGGAGCCCGCCAAAGGGCTTCTTCACCCAAATGGACGTGCCAATGTCGTTGGAAACGCAGACATAGCTGCGGCTGTTCTTCTCAAGCTGGGCCTTCGCCCGCTCAAACATCTCCTCCTCATCGGGAAGGATGTATTCGTTCGTAAGCTGGACGTACCCGTTGTGCGCCAGAAGGGTTGTGTCTGTGGTTGTCATGTGTTTACTGCGTTGCTTCCCGCCACGTCGTTGTGGGGGCGTGAAATTCTATGCCGTCAACGGCTGTCGTCCGCCCGTCTCTCAGCTTCGGCTGGAGGATTTTGTAGGCGCGGATTTCCCTGTCGAGGAATTGGCTGTCCTTCCAATGCAACATGACGCAACGGTGGGCATCCTCCTCCAACTGCCCGCTATCGCGTAAATCCCCCAACGTAGGCTCCCGTTCCTGCGCTTCTGCGGCCCGATTGAGTTGCTGCCCCACCACAAGGGGGCATTGCAGCGTCTTCCGCAGCGGAATCATGGCCTTAGAAACAAGGCTGACCCGCTCATACGGGGACCGTCCGTTGGTGGCCACCAGGCCCAAATAGTCGAGGATGACTAGATCGGGCTTGAAAGACCCCGCCAAGAGCCTGCAACGGGCTGTAATGGCGTCCAATGACATGTCACGGTCGAACACCAGAAGGTGCTTGCTATTCTTCAAGTCGGCGCGGGCCTTGTTGAATTGCCGGAATTGATCCGGCATCCATTGGGCCATGCTGTCCAGCCGCACCCCGGCCAACTGAGCGGCCATCTGTTGCACCACAGCCTTGTCCGAGGTTTCTAGGGTGAAATATGCCACCCGCTTCCCCTGCATCAGATTGGCTCCTGCCATGAAAGAGAGCATGGACGACTTGCCCCGCGAAGGGCGAGCACAAACTAAAACATATTCATGCCGCCGAATCGGGCGAAGGAAATTGTCCAGCTTCCGCAGCCCCCACGTCAGCGAGCCTTCTTCGCCTGTCTTGCCTTCCTGCGCCGCTTTAACGTCGGCTTCGATCTCGGCGTCAATGTCAGCGATGGACCGTTGAAGACGCTGCTTACCGGCGCAGAGCGTTGTAACGCCGTCCGCAAGCTCTCGAAGTTCGCCCAATTCCAGAGATTGTTTAGCCAGCCCATCAACAGCCCGTTTAAGGAGCTTGTAAGCCTCCCTCTTAGCGTGGACATCCAGGAGAGCCGCAAGTCTTTGCTCGTAGCCAAGGGCCGAGTATGCCTCAGTGGGCTTAAGGAGCTTCGAATGTCCGCCCAGCTTGTCCAGGATTCCAAGCGCATGGGCTTTTGAATAAAGTGTTGAGTCGGACACGTCGGCACCCTCGGTTCGAAGCGCCACAGCAAGCCTCCATTGCTCTCGATAGTGCCCGTCTGCGAAATGCTCCGCCGTGAGGCCCGCTTGGAGGGCTTTGTCGATGATTTCATTGTCAATCGTGATGGAGCCGAGGAAGTCGGCTTCTAGTTGGTCGGAAGTGCGGGCCATGTTAGTGCGTTACGCTGAATTGGCTGACGTGCGCCGTTCCCCGCTCCCACTCCTTGGGGTCGTCGTCATAGCTCCCCCGCGTGAACCACGTAGCCGGATGGGGAATGTATTGCCGTTCTTCCGTAGGCCAGCGGCTAGTGGCCTCTGCGTACGCTTTAACGGCCCTCAAGAGCCTTTCCATGCCCACAGCCTTCCCTGCCTTACGAATGGCCTTTAAAGCCGCCTGCTTGCCCACCTTGCGGGGGTAGGCTGCGTACACGTCTTCCGCTGAAATGGAGCCGCCAGCAGGACTCGAACCTGCATCTCCCGCCTCATTCGTGCGGGACACTACCGATTGTGCGATGGCGGCCTGTAGCCCGGCATTATACCCGGCCTCAAATGCGCTTCTCTCCATGTCCGTGGGCATCCCCGCGATGCCTTGCAGCGCATACCACGCCTCAAACGCCTGTTCGATGGGGGTCATGCGGCCTCCTCCGCGCCCTTGTAGTTAGCCAGGAATACCGCTTTTGAGAACCCGGCAGGCGTAGCACTCCGCAGGTTGGCCCGCTGTTCACTCGGTGGCATACGCCACACGTCATTCCGATGCGGCTCCGGGGCAGGACGCTTAGGAGGCATGATGAAGCCCCCCCCGGCCCATAAGCAGGTCAGCTTGGTTGTGTTCTCCGTCTCTACGTCAGGCAGATAGCCCGCATATTCCCAGGGGTGGAACGTAAAGTCGGGCTTCCGCCAATAGCTACTAATGGTACTGACGGGGTTCTCCACGAAGAACGGACATTCCGCCCATGCCGTGAACTCCTGCGCGACGGCAAATAGCTCAATAGCCTGCGACAAACGGCGAAGCCCCTTTGCGGGGAACCAACGCGCCCCGCTGACAGCTAAATCGGTGCAGGGAGGGAAGCAGCCCACGAACACCGGCTTCCCGTTCTCTCGCGGAAACCAATGTCGGGCATCCGCTCCGACAAACACAATGTTGGCGTTAGACGGGCTGCCGTGTTCGCCTGCGGGATGCTGTATATCGACGCAATAGCAGAGAACACCGGCATCTGCCCAAGCCCGCGCCGCAACGCCTGTCCGATCAAAAAGGAATACGGCGTAGCTCATACAGCCCCCTTCCGGCGAGGATCGTAGCCATTGCGCTTTCGCCAAATGGCCAAGCAATGCTTGAACACCTCCAATTCCTCCCGCAGTCGCTCGCTACCGTATGTCACCACCTCCACCCGCCCCGGCTCGGTGGTGGAGATGAAAATGTTATGCCCAATCGCAACATCCCCAATCCCGCCCCAATAAGCCTCCACATAGGCGGCAATCTGCATGGGGTAGGTTTCAGACGGGTAGATGGTTTCGCCGGGCTTCGTTTTCTTGGTTTTCCAGTCGGCAATCCCCAGCGCTGTTCCGTCATTGGAGACAAAGGGCAGGTCTGTGGTCCCGGCGTAGCCGAGCTTGGCATTAACCACAACAGCCTCGCACTCCTTTGGAACGATGTTCAGGGCTTCGACGGCCTGAATCACCGGCTCAATCACCCTGGCGGCAGCCACCGTCTCCCCGCTTGTCGGGAATACCAGCCCTTCCTCCTTGTCGTAGCCCTTGCCGGAATAGACATCCTCCAAGATGGCATGTATCTTCGTTCCGATGTCCTGCGCGTCCTTAATGCCAGAGAAGGCCCGCTCTAGGGCAAATTCCGTGTATTCCTCAAGCGTTTCGTCGGGGCCGGGGCTGACGTTGTAGCACGCCTCCACAACTTGCTTCTCCCGCCAACGCTGAAGTTGCGGGGAGGAAAGGACGCCCGTAATGCCCGTAACGGAAGGGAATAGCCCCTGCTCCCGCGCATCCTTAACGTTCGTCGGGCGCGTGGCGTTCTTGGCTCCCTTCTTCGTCGGCTGCGTGTGCCGGGATTTGCCGTCAATCGTGTAATAGTGGCCTGATTCGTTGCTCATAGGGCACCCCCTGAAATGCCGCGCTTTGCCAGAATGTAGGCGCGGAGCTTGGAAATTACGCGCTTTGCCTTGGCGCGGCGATTTCCCATATGACTTTGGGCAACTCTTACGTCCGTGTCGGCAGCTTGATCTGCGGCAACTCCCGAAAAGTATGCCGGTTTTCTGTCAAGGGCTGCAAAGGCACGCGAAACCTCGTTTTGTAGGTTTGTGTATTCTCCGCGCCGTGCGGTGGGGCGGTATTTTACTCCGCTGGGTTTAAGAAAAACATCTATTTGTTGGCTCATGTGGGTGTTCGTTGTTGGGTTGAGAGAGAGCGGCCCGTTGTTCAGGCGAGCCGCTCCCCGTTTCTACTCAGAGGGCGGGAGGGTTGATATGCAAGCCTTCTTTTTGGCCTTGAATGAAGAACGTCGTCGCAATGTTTCGGACGCCCTCCATGTCGTTTTCAATTCCACGCTGGGTGGCGAAGTCATTGGCGCGGGCGTAGCAATGGGCGAAGAACACGGCCATGTCGTCCATGCGTTGCTGGAACGTCTTGCCGGGAACGGGAGCCGGTGCAGCCTGAAGAGACGGGGCGGGAGAGTTATTAGCCGCCCCCTCCACCGTCACCTTCACCCTATCTCCCAGCGTCACTTGGGCCTTTCCGTTGTAGTCGGCCCCCCGCTTAATGCCCTGGCCGTAGAACGTCACCCGCTTCCCGTCCCAATGCTCGAACGTCTGGGAGAAGGATGTGGCGTCCACCTCAAGCCCCCCATCGGACAAAGTGGCCTTGAAGAAGGTTTTCCCGGCCTTGGTTTGTCGGGCGGCGGGGCGTGAGACGGTGGCCGTGAAGCCGCCTTCGATGTAGCTGTCGGGAGTGGCTTGCGCCACGTCATTCAGTGTCTTGCTCATGTGTGTGTCTTTTTTGCTGTGTATGTTTCCTAGCTAAATTACATCATGCTCAGGTGCGAGCGGGCTAGGACGGCCCACGTCTTAATGGCTTCGAGCCAGTAGTTGTCTCCGGTTTGCCGCCATTCCATGATGGATTGCGCGTGTTTATGTATGCAGTAGGCGAAGCCCGCAAAATGCGTTCTCATTTCCACTGCCCCCTGCGGCAGAGAGCCGCGATGATCGCATAATTCGACAAGTCGAGCCAGCTATCCTCAATACTCTCGTTGCGCGGGTCTTTGACATTCCCGAGGAGGTTGCGAAGCCTGCTCACCTTGTCCCAGCAGCGGACGAGAACGCCAAACTCCCCGAAAGCGGCGATGTTCTGGCTTCCGTAGTCCTTTTGCTTCGCGTCGAGCACCTGGATGTTCCGAACGGCCAACTCCAAGGCCCGCTTCCCCATTTCTGTCGTGATGCCGTAGCGGAAGGCCATGTCCTCGGTGGGGATGGCAAACGGAGCGCGGAAGAACGCCCCCATGTCGTCGCTCACCTCCCGCCCAAAGTAGTCGGAGGCCGGATCGACGGGGAGCCAACAGTCGGGATCGGTGGAGAGTTCCGCCCGCCAGTAGGTGCCTTCACGGATGGGCTCTCCGATGCCGAGGGAACGGGAATTGTCGTCTGTGAGAACAATCCCCGGCGCGTGTGTCTTTGTGGATGTCATTTTTGTGTGTGTTCTAAGCTGAAATTGTGGCCCGCTTTTATGCGGTTACGGGCCGGGAGATGAATTAACCAGAGTTCAACGCCCCGCCGCATTTCCCAATTCGAGGGCGTCAATGTCAGGCGATGCCTGAACAATAGTCCGCCCGTAGTTTCCCCGCCCGCCAATCTCGCCCCTAAGAAGCTCTGCAATGGCCCCAGAGGTGCCATTAAAGCCCATTAGGGCCATTTTGTTCGCAAAGGCCATCATTTCCGCCTGATGGGGCAGGAGGCGCGGCATTTTGGCTGGAATTGTCATTGTCATTGTGCGGCCTCCTGTAGCTGACGGCAAATCTTGTGTTTCCCCAGCGCAATATTCCTCACCGAGGAGACAGAGCACCCCGTCGCCTCAGCAATCTCGGAATAGCGGGTTCCCCGGCTTTTCAGGAGCTTCACCACCTCGCGGGCCGTTTCAATCTCAATCCTGAGCCCCTTGCGCGAAGCGCGAACAGAATACTTCTCGTCATCCGGCAAACGAATCATGCGCCGATATTTTTCAAATAAAAATCGACAGGTTTGGACGGCTGAACTAGCCTGTTCCGTCTGGGTTGAGTACATGGAGTGCATTGCGTGATTTGGGTTATGGGTAAGTGTTTTGACTTTGCAACACTTTTTTCGGACTTTTCATCCGAAAGGCTGGATTGTCCTTGGCAAAGGCAACGAGGGCGTCAATGGAACGGCCCGGCACAATGCCGTAAAGCTCTTTCCATTTTTGGAGGACAAGGAAGGTCTCTAAAGAGACGAAGGGAGCTGATCCACCGAGCTTGACGCGGCCAATGCCGTCTTCCGGCGGGCGGCCCATTTTTTTCTTTGGTGTGTTCATTTTTTTGTGGTGTTTTTCTGAATGAGCCAAGCGCAGCGCCGTTCTTCGTTAGAAGCGGGCCACCAGTCGGGCCACCAGGAGCCCGCAGTCCGGTGGGAGCAGGTGGGACCGTTGGCGGGGGCGATGGTGTTTTGGGCGAGGCAATGCGGACAGAGGTTCATGGGGTGCGGGCTTGGGGGTCATGGTTCGTTCAGGTGAGCGCTAGTCGCGGCGCGGGTTCATTAGGTGCCACTGTGACGAGCTACTTTCAGGCGTCAATAACTATTTTCAACAATGTTTTAGCTGCGTGGGTCCATTAGGCCCGCCAGCCCCGCCAAAAAACGCTCTGTTGAGGCGCGGGCGCGGAAAAAGCCTCCCTCTGGCGTTCGCCAGCCCATTGCCTCCATGCGGGCGTGAACGTGGCCATATGTGGCATCGGGGAGGTCCAAACTTGCTAAGAGGGCTTCAATCTCGGGCTTTCCTAATGCCGGTGATTTGCTGCTAGGTCGTTGCTCCGAAGGATTCGGAGAGTATTTGTTACCCTTTGCTTGTTTACCTTCCTTGTTATACATTCCTGGCCCTCCGTTTCCGCTAGGTGCTAGCATAGTTTTTCCGCTAGGTGCTAGCCCTCCGTTTCCGCTAGGGTGTCTCTGCGCGGGATTGGCGCTTATGCCATTAGGCGCGGGCCAAACGTCGCCATTAGGCAAGCAGGCTCCGAAGTGAAACAGGGCATACTTGTTGCTTTCCTGGCCCCCACCGGACGAGCGGACAAGCCAGCGTTCCTTTTCCAGCCATTGCAGCCAGCGCCACACCGTATCCCGGTGGATGCAGCAATCAGCAGCAATCCGAGCAACGCTAGGGTCGCAACGGCCCGTTTCAGCGTTCCTCCGCGAATAGAGGTTGCAAAGGATGCGGAACGGCTGGGGCTTAAGCCTAGCCCCGTCCAGCCATACGGGGATAAAGGGCTTGATCTCCTTGCTCATTGGTCAGGAAACAAAAACCCCGCCAAGAAAGCCGAGTTCAAGAGGGTTCCAATGCGGACCCAAACGGCTTCCCTAGCGGGGAAAGTGTGTTGCTGAAATGGCATGGATTGCGTGCTTGAACACGTTGCGGACATGGTAACACGTCCGCTTGCTTTGTCTAGTGGCGTATGGCTCCGATTCCAGCCCCAAAGGACTCATTAGGGCGTCTGGATAGGCCAAACCCGTCAAATCGCCTTAAAAACGATTCTAGGGCCGTTTGCGGGGCTATTGGGAATGACGAACTATTAAGCCCGGCTTAATGGTTGGCCGGTGCTTTTCGTTGTGTCAATTCATGGGCGGGAATCAGCGGGTGTTCACGCAATGTTCGATTCCGGTGGATCGTTGCAGGTCGCGGGCAAGCAGGCACGCATGTCGGAAGCTCTGCGCTTCCCGTATGCGTTTCCAGCCCGTTTCGGAGAGGCAATAGACAAAGCGGAGAGCGTCTTTCATGGGCGGGAAAGGGTGGCGCGGAAGGGTGTTTTGCGTGTTCATTGTGTTTGGCTGTTTTTAGGCGCAAGCGTCCATTCTGACGTTCCCGGCTTTCTCTCAATGAGCTTTCTCCGAACCAGCGAACGTGCTGAGTTCATGTTAATATTGTGGCATCGGCTATCCAATGGATCGACAGTAAAAAACCCAAAAATAGAACCGTGAAGCGTGTGTCCGGCCTTTAGTGCGGCAATGGTTTTTGATGCGTTCATCATAGGGCACGCCTCCAGTCGCGCAGCCAGTCAGCCAGTCGCAAACACGAGTCAGGGTGAAATCCTGATACTTCCGATGCCGCTGAAGTATTGGCTGTTATTTCATCGGCAATACAGCGGGCGGAATAGGGGTTTTTTTTTGCTAGGCGGATCGCAATGTCGCGGCTTCTGGCCTGATGGCTTCCCAGCGGGTTTTCTGCGCTTGTCCTTTGCGCCGACAGAAAAGAAATTGTTTCCGGATTCACGCCTCACCTCCCTTCGCCCTGGCGAGGGCGGCGCGGGCAATGTTGCCGATGGTGGCATAGTCCAACGCGGGCTGTTTGGTGGCAAATGTGCCGTTTTGATTGGCGATGATTTCCAACGCCGCCAGCAGTTCAGGCGCGGCGGCGATCGTGTGCTTGGCGGGAAGGGATGCGGGAAGGGTGTTTTGTGTTTTCATTAGCGTGTGCTTTTGTGGGGTTAGTGAGGGGAGGAATTTGCGGGGGATGTGGTCATGTTAGCTTTTGAGATTCGGTGCGATCATGGTCCGCCACTCGTTTTCTAGAGCATCCAACAGCGGGCGCAACCGCGTTTCGCCGGCTTTGATCCGGCGCGTGAAATCCTGCCGCGTCTGCTTGCTTTGTCTGGCCCAATCTTTCAGACCGGAGAAACCACGCGCACCGCAAATTTTAAGAACTTCGGCGCGGTTCATGCAGCCTCCTTCATTAGATATGTTTTCATTAGCGTGTTTTTGTTTGTGGGGTTTGTGTTAGCGGGCCTGCGCTTCCGCAATCTCATTGACAGCCTGACGCGCAAGCTCTCGGCAATTACTATTTCGATACAGGTAGGCCAAACCCCAAGCGGGATGCCCGTAAGCGCCACCCGTGAACGAGTTGTCGCCAGTCTGGTAAGACCACGATCCATCTGCAGACGCACCGATAGTTACCAGGATTCCCGGCGTTTCGTCGTCCGGGTCGTCGGTGCAACGGTAGTCGTCGCAGATTTCCGGCTTCAGGTCGCGGAGCAAAGCCGCAATTTCTTTGATCGGGGGGAGTTTTGATTTGGTTTTCATTGTCGTTTTGTTTTTGTGGGGTTGAATCCCGGCACTAGAGCGCCAAGGCCAGCCAGAGGAAAGAGAAAAGAAAGAGCGTGAAGAAAAGGGAGCCGAGGATCTCGGCGCGGTCATGGGCGGTCATGGGTTATGACGAAATCCCAGATTTATGATCATTCCAAGGCGTATTGGCCGCGATGTGGGCAAGTTTTCCGCCTAGCTCAAACAGGGTCCCTGCGGTGGCGTAGGTGAAAGCTCCCGCCGAAGAACCAAGGGCGTAAGTTTCCCAGCCAGCCCCGCCCCGGCGGATTCGCTGCGCGCCGTTGCAATAACCAACGTACTCGTTGCGCCGAAACGCGGCCTTTTCAATATTGGGGTGCATATGCGTGTTTTTGTGTGGGGTTATTAGGGTGTGCGGGTTAAAGTGAAAATGCGGCCATCATCCGACGTTCCGCACGAAGGCCGGAGATAATACCGGCGTACAGGGCACGGCGTTCTTGCCGTTGCGCGTGCGGCCATCCGGCGCGGAATTTGAGCCGGGAAAGGGCGTAGCGGATTGCGGCGCGTGGCGTCGTTGAAACGTGCAAACGGTTAGACATGTACCGCCCGTAATTGAAAGAGGCGCGTAGGTTGGGGCGGCGAGCAATGGGGAAAAGGTTTGAAGGCATGGGAGTGCGTTTTGTTTGTGGGTTGTGGGTTAGCGGGAAAAAGAGTGGGATTCAAGTGCGACGATTTTTAAGCGCAGGGGAACAATCATCCGCTCGGCGATTTTTCCGGCTTTTTCCGGCCACTCGGCGCACATTTCCTCGTATATGGCGATGTCGCGTTTCACCTCCTCGATCTGGTGTTCACGGCGCGCACGCTCGACGTGCGGGGTGCAGTCAAAATGCCGCACTTTCCGTGCCCTCTTTTCCCAAACACGTCCCGCACCGTCACGGTGTGAGCGCACGGTTACAGACATGAACGCAATCGGCGTTCCGGCAGCAAAAGGCAAACGACATTGGCAGCAAATGCCGGAGGTAGTGGCAATCAGTGGGTGTGTGTCCATGTCCAAACTTATACATGCCCCTAACTAAAAAGATAGGAAAACTTTTCGGCGCTGTTCAAATGCCTTGTGCGCTAATGGGTTACAATCAATCAAAATTGCTGCGCTCGCACGCAACGGCACCAAATCCCGGCCCCCAAGCCTCCTAGAAGATGGGAGAGAGCGGGGAGCAACCAGACAGGCAGAGCATGTAATCAGAGGGAGCGAACAGCGAATGAAGGTGACGCATCCGGCAGACGCATCCGGCAGATACCGGCAGTTAGGCGGGCTAGGCGGTCTAGGCGGTCTGAACCCATCTGCCCCACCCCTCCTCCCCGCACGCACGCACGATCCCCTACCGATGGGATAACCCACGTCAGGATAAGCCATCGTCAGGATAAGCAAACGATGGGGTATAATGAAGGGATGACGCATTGCCCGCATTGCCACAAAGAGATTAACGCCGGCTCGCTGCTCGGCCAGATGAAGAGCCCCTCCAAGTCAGAAGCCGCCCGCCTGAACGGTCGGAAGGGAGGCAACCCAGCCCTTCTCCGACCTGCCTCAACAGATGCCCGTAAAGCGCAGGCAACGGCTCCCATCGTGCCTCCCCTAGCCGCCTCCCGCTCCGAGCGTGCCCCGCTCTTCAAGCCGTCCGGCTCCTTCGCCTGACCGCAGGGGGGGGAGGGGGCCTGTCCTGGCGGCTGCCGAGCAGATTGGGATTGGTTGAATCAACCTTCTAAAAAAAATGGAAAGGGTGCCCCTCGACCGTGTAAGGCCGTAAGAAAAGGAGTCCCGTTCTTCTTACAGACGCCCCCCTGTTTTAAAAAATCCGCCTAAAGGAGCCCCCTCTGGGATGGCCCTAGGAAGCCGTTCTGTGCGTTTTAAGGGCATTTGAGGGCGGGGAGGGGTGAAGGGTGGGGGTGTGGTGGGGAGGGGGAAGCCAAACCCTATTGACAGTGAAAGCGGGTGTGGTAGTATGTTTGTGTTGGTAAAGCGGGGGGATCCGCGATAAGCTTTTTGGTTAGTATTGAGAAGCCCGGTCGCAATCCCCTGCGTCCGGGCTTTTCTATGTCCGCCAGCCGCACCTGCGAAGCGTTACAGGGAGAAGGGCCGCAAGCTAGCTTTAGGGCTAGGCTTGAGGACAATCGGTGGGGGCGGCGTTGAACGCTAGGCGACGAGAGTTGCTGATTCCCAGCCCCATAAACAGCGTGTTCGCAAGAACAGTGAGCCGAGGAAGATTGTGTGCAATAGGCGCATCCGAGCAATCTCCTCATGTTACGCCGGAAACCTCGCCTCTAAAAGACAGAGATGTTTTCCAGCTCATCCCCTACGGTGGGGGTGAGCTGTAGCCGTTTGCCTACATAAAATCCAGAGATTGTTTTCCTGACGTAAGGACGTTAGACATAAGGCTTGACAGGAAGGAGGACGGACGTTCTTATGGCGGGAATGAGCTTTCCTGTTGCGTTGGTGCTGAGTGTGCTGATTATTTGCGTGATGAAGGTTCTTGTGGAGATGATGAAGAACAGCCGCTGGTGATGGAAGAATACGTCACGCCTGCCCTTGGAACGTCTATTGCCGGGGTGACGCATGCTCTGGCAACGGAGAGACGGAAGCCCAAGGAGTCGGCTGTGGCGTTGGAAATGCTGGCCGAGGGGCAGACGTTTGAGGCTGTCAGGGCTAGGACGGGGCTTAATTTCACGGCTATTAGTGCCCTGAGAGCCCGGCATGAGACGGCCTTGGAGGACAGGCGGAAGCAGCTTGCGGCAGACGGCTTTGAAATGGCGGAAGGTTTAAGGCTGCTGGCCAAGCAGAAGATGCAGGATTTGGCCGACAATCCCGAGGAGCTAAAGAAGGTGAATTTGCGGGATTTGGTGCTGCCCTATGCCATTGCCCAGGACAAGGCGTTTGCCGCTCTTGGAGAGCCTACAAGGGTGGTTTTCGAACATAAGAAGGGCGTAAGCCTTGAGGATGCCCAAAACGCAATTGCGGAGGCGCGAGCCAA
>Ga0208784_1000905_pt1 | contig 13116 bp, 22 predicted proteins | sample DEB19_08_DNA_FD_184531 | JGI IMG/M metagenome (GOLD analysis project Ga0208784, IMG submission 184531) | Aqueous microbial communities from the Delaware River and Bay under freshwater to marine salinity gradient to study organic matter... | ecosystem: Environmental > Aquatic > Marine > Coastal ...
TGCTACTGCATTAACTGTAACAGCTTCAGCTGCTGCTAACACTGCAACTGCTTTCGGTAACTACATCCAAACTGCTGCATTGTACAATGCTACTATGGCTGCTACTGAAAACTTAAACAGTGCTTCTGAAAACTTACACACTCGTCAACGTAAGATCATGTCTAAAATCTTAGCTATCGCTAACTTGATCGCTATTAGAGGTCGTCGTGGTCCAGCTACTTTCGTAGTAACTAACGGACAAGTTTGTTCAGCTCTTCAAGATGTTGCTGGTTTCGTACCTGCTCCAATGGCAAACACAATCAACCAAATGAGTGGATCACTTTACCCAATCGGTACTTTAGCTGGTCTTGCTATCTACAACGATCCTAACATGGCTTGGAACGATACTCGTTTCTGCGTAGGACGTAAAGGTGATGGTAACTCTCCAGGTCTTGTATTCATGCCTTACTTAATGGCTGAATCAGTACAAACTATCGCTGAAGGTACTATGGCACCGAAAGTTGCTGTAAAATCTCGTTACGCTTTAGTAGAGGCTGGTTTCCACCCACAAACTATGTACTTCACTTCAGGTGTATTCATGAGTCCAGTATTTGGTTCATTAGTATAATCCTAACGAATACTATAATTTTAAAGGAGTTCTCTTTCGAGGACTCCTTTTTTTATGTGGTCATAAATGTTGATATATATTAAAACTACAAGTGTAAATAAACATATAAGAATTATGATGTTCATAAAACCAACAAATGTTCTTCGAATTCAAGAAGAACTTAAAGAATACCAAAGGCTGTGTGGTGAGTTTAATCATTCTCCAGCTAAGGAAGAATTCGAAGATATTGTTAATTTTATTTTAACTCAAAGTGGTTCTGCTACAGGTGCTCTATCTGAATCTATTTCTGAATCAGATATGAATTACCTTTTTGAATCATTCAAAGAAAGATTAGAACCTTTATTAGAAAGAGGTGGAGGTGGAGGTGGACACATCGAAGCCGATGGTGAAGCCGAATGGGATACCGCAGTTGGAGCTGTTAACAATATTGCTAAAAAGGTAGGTACTGGAATTGTTGTAGGTGCTGCAACCGCAGGGTTATATATTGCTTTCTTGTTAAAGAAAGGAAAAATCAAAGGATCTATAGCAAAGGAAAATTCTTTAGAAATGAAAAAAATCGACAAATTCCAAGATGTTGTTGATTTGAAAGTTGAATTAGCTAAACTAAAAGGTGATGCAATTCCTTCTTTCTCAAATATGCCTACTATGACTCCTGCTCCTGAAATGGAAGCTCCTAAAAAACCTGGTGAAGAATAATGAAAACTATATTAGAACAAAAACTTCTTGAAGCTTACCAAGAAGAAATGATGTATAATTCTATTGAAAGCTTTTTAGTTTCAGTATCTGAAAATTATGATATTGAAATAAGTGAAGATTGTACTGTTGAGGATCTATTTGATTGTCTGTATGAATTCTTCAAAGATGATGAGTCTTTCATGGAATTAGAAGAAGCTTTAACTCCTGCACAAAAGAAAGCTTACGCTAAAAGATCTAAAGAAGCTAAAAAGAATAAAGGTCCTGAAAATAAGCCTAAAGTAACTGCTTTAAAAAAGGAGAAACCTGAAGCTAAGAAACCCGAAAAGGCAGAAACTAAGAAACCTGAAAAAGACGAAAAGCCAGAGGCTAAGAAACCTGAAAAGGCAGAAACTAAGAAACCTGAAGGTCCTTCTAAAACTGAACAAATTGAAAAGCTTAGAGAAGAAATTAAATCGATTGCCGATGAAATTAAATCTAATCGAGATAAGCTAAATAATTTAGACACTTCTAAACCAGAATCAAAAACCGTTTCTGATTCATTAAATGCTACTATTGTTGATCTAGAAAAGAAAAAACTTCCTTTAGATAAAAAGGTTGCTAAACTTGAAGATGACGAAGAAAGACAGGAAAGATTAAATAACTTAGAACCTATCATTGCTAAAAAGGCTGAATTATTTGATGCAATAAAGAAAGTTCATGAACTTCAAGATTCATTAGAAGGTGAAGAGGATGAAGAAAAAAGATCTCAAATTAAAGCCGAAATTGATAGAGCTAGATCGGTTAAGGATAGCATCAAAGATGAATTAGATGAACTTAAAGGAAATTCAGGAGAAGCTGAATCTGAAGCTGAATCAGAAATTACAAAAGGTAAAGAAAAAGCTAAAGAAGATAAAGATAAAGAAGATGCTGAAAAGAAAGCTAGAGCTGAAAAGTTAGAAGCGGAAAAGGCAACTTTATCTGGTCTAAAAGATGAGCTATCAAAAGCTACCGATAAAAAAGAAAGAGAGACGATAAAAGCTAAGATTGCCGATTCAAAAAAGAGAATCGCAGATATTAAAGATGAAGGTCCTCTACCAGACGATTATAAAGAAGCCGATACTTCAGCTGCCGATGCAGATTCAGACAAAAAAGAAGCTGAAATGGATGCTGAAGCTGATAAAGCCGAAGAAGAAGCTACTAAGGCAGAAGAGATTAAAAAACTTGAAGAGCAAGTAAATGCAGCTGTTGAATCTTACGATAACTTCGTAAAAAGCATCGAAGAAGGAATTAAAAACCAAAAAGAAGAAACTAACAAATTGGTTGGTGGAGCTTTAGGTAAAGCTAATTTCTTCTGTTGGTTGTTTATTATGAAAGAGAGAAATCAAGCGAGATTAGAGTTTTTACAAGCTCTGGAATCATTGATTCCTAATAAGAAGAACCAAGAAGCTTTAGCTGAACAAATCGAAAAAGCTAAAGAAGCTTTAAAGAAAACTCAAGAAACTTTCGATGAGAAATCTAAAACCGGTGAAGAAGCTGCAAAACAAGAAGATCCTGAAAAATTCAAAGATGCAAAAGCCGGAGCATCAGGAGAAGATGTTGATATGACAGTTTCTAAATCTGAAGATAAACCCGAAGGAAAATCAGAAGAAGGAGAAAAATCCAAATCACCTGAAGAAGCTGCAAAAGAGCAAAAGAAAAAAGAGATTGATTATAATCTAGGAGTTCTTACCTCTAAAATTGAAAAGGTTAAAGCTGCTGCCGATAAAGCTAAAGCAGATGGTAAAGACGAGAAAGTTTTAGATGCTATCAATAAGAACTACGAAGATATGAAGAAAGCTATTGAAGATCTTAAATCTCAAAAAGAAAAACTTGGTGAATCTTTTGATTCTATCGAATTAGAAATTTGGGCTTTAGATGTTGCTGTAACTTCTCTTCTAGAACAAATTGAAACGGGTTATCTTTTTGAATAATGATTGAAATAAAAAGGCAAAATAGAGGAAAAGCCCCTACAAAATGGGGAATACTTCTAAAAGGACTTCCACCTAGATATCGAAAGATTCTATCCAATAATCAGATATTTAAGAAATACTCTGATGATGATAGATTCATTCTAAGCATATTTAAAATGGAAGATGCCAATATAAAGGTATCATATTTAAAGAGACCGTTCATCAATCCTGAATCAAAAGAGGTGTCTACGTATTCAACTGTGATCGAACAATATAAAATTTTCGATTGGACTTGTGCTTATTGTAAGACCCCAATTAAATCCAGGATAGATAATTATAAAGCAAGCAATTTTACTTGTCAAAAATGCTTCAACTATTACATTAAGGATTCTCAAACATATAATCAAAGAATCGTAGATGCATCAGTTGAATTTACTACATTTTGTAAGAGATTAATGCTAGATAACCAGAAAAAATTTATAAAATACATAAAGAAAAATGAAAACTAGATTCTCATATTTTAGTGACTTCGTTCTAAACGAAGCAAAAAAGACAACTTCGTCACCTAAAGGAAAGGTTAAAGTTATCCTACTATCTAACGTTAGTGAGGAATCTAAGACTGTTCCTAGCATTAAAGCAGAATGTGAAAAAAGAGGAGTTAAATTTGCTGTAATCAATATCGACAAAGCTAAACTAGAAAAAAATCCAGACGGAGAAACTTTCACTATCTATGATAATGAATCTAAGATGAAGATCTCTTCGGATGATACTGCAATTCTAACAAGAAGAGGTGTTGTAAAGAGCACATACACTAGAGATATTGTTGAACAACTAGAAACTGCTAACTTCTTTGTTGTAAATACTCTCGAATCAATTATTGCATGTGAAAACAAATATGTTACTTCTAAGATCCTTATGGATGCAGGAATTCCTGTTCCTAGAATGGCACTAATTGAAAACGAAGAATCTATCGATTCTGCAGTTAAAGCAATTGGTGGACAATTCCCAGTAGTTCTTAAAATGCTTTCGGGTTCTCAAGGAATCGGTGTTTCTATCGTTGATTCTATTGGATCTCTAAAATCAGTTATGCAAACGATTTGGAAAGCTAACTCAAACGTTGAATTGCTAATCCAAGAGAAGATCGATTCTGATTACGATTTGAGAATTCACGTACTAACTCGTAAATTTAACTCACCTACTCCGGATGATACTGATTCGGTTCTTCTTGGGTATATGAGACGTAACCGAGTTAAGAAAGACTTTAGAACAAATTATTCTTTAGGTGGATCTGTTGAAAAAACTAAAGTAACACCCGAACAAGAAAAAATTGCAATCGAATCAGCTAAGGCTATTGGTTGTAATTGGTGTGGTGTTGATATTATTGTCGATAAGAAAACAGGTAAAAACTATGTACTTGAAGTTAATGCTTCTCCAGGAACTGAAGGACTTAAAAAAGCTACAGGTGTTGATGTTGTAAAAGATATTATCGACTTCATTTCAGATAAACAAAATTGGATTCGTTCTCGTAAAACTATCGGATTCCGTGAAGTTGTTACAATCCCTGGTCTTGGAGATTTTGTTTCTAAGTTCGATACCGGTAATGGTGCTCTTTCATGTTCATTAACTTATGATGAAGCTAAGCTATCCGATGATAAGAAAACAGTTTCTTGGGAATTAGGTGGAAAAAAATTCACAAATAAAGTTATTGGATTCTCTAATGCAGAAGTTGGTCATGTCGTTCAAGAAAGACCAATCATTACAATGGATGTTCAATTTGCTGGAAAAACCTACAAAGATGTACACGTATCTTTAGTAGACAGAAAAGAAAAATCAACTAAGTTCTTGGTTAACCGTAAATTTATGGAGAGAATCGGTTGTTCGGTAAGTCCTTTTAAAACCTTCATGGTAACTTCTTTCGATGGAGAATATTCAGCAGGAGATGCAAAAGGAAATAATCACACAGGAATCAAATTCGAAAAGTAATATGAAAAATCTTAAAACATTAGAACAATACATAAACGAGGCATCATCTAGCATAATCGCTAGTGATCGCACTACAACCGAACCGAAAGAATATATGTTCTTTGGTAATCTTAAAACTATCAAATCAAGAATTGATGAGTTATTAGCTATGGATCCCGCTAAGGTTGAAGCCATGCTACAAGATGGTCATGCTTGGGCTGTAGATCATATAGCAACATCAAAAGATGATATTGAGGAAGTTGCTGACTTCTTAAAGAATAATGTAAAATAAATCCCTTATGCCTTCATTAGCTCAAGCTGTTTATTTCATTAATGGACGATTAGTTGACTATATGGGCAATCCTATAGATCTTAGTCTATTAGGTCTATTAGGTCCTACTGGCCCAATAGGACCAACTGGAAGTCAAGGAGAACCGGGAGTTGCTGGACCGACTGGACCTACAGGACCAACTGGAGTAGCTACGGTTGTAACTGTAAGTGCTACTGGAGGAACCACAGTTGTAACATACGGATCAACCGGAGGTACTGGATCTACTCAAGGTGGAGGTGGACTTACCACAAGCTAAAACATACAAAACTATACACAAAAAGGACAATCGAAAGATTGTCCTTTTTCATTGAAGGAGATTCAAATTAATTATTGCAAATACAATTCTTTAAAATAGGGTTTTGTGTGTATACAGTCCCTTTACCAGAACCTGTATCAGAAACTCTAAGTCCTTCATTTCTATCAATTGCCATCCAATCAAATTCAACTAGATCCATTTCATTTAAGTGATCTATAACAATCTGAATGTCATATTTTTTGCAAGAATAGATATCGAATTGAAACATTGGTACCTCGTAAGCGTCCCATATATGGATTGATGAGTGAGATGTTGCCAAAGTTACAGTCCCAGTTAAACCTTCATTTCCGATTTCGTCTACATATACGGAAGTGGGTCCGGCCACAACGACCATACCAACTCTTTCTACTAAACTCTTGAACCAGTTGTTAAGGTCTTCTGCTGATTTGAAAGGCTTTTTACAATAACCTTTAATAAGCAGGTGTTGATGAAAAGGTACAAATGCCATTAGTTAATTATTTTTTGTTTATTTATCCAAAACCGACCAAATTTCAACCCTGCAAAAAAATGTTAATAACTTTTTTCAAAAACATTTTTTTCTTTCGAGAATTTGTATTATATTTGTAATATCAAATTAAAAAATAAACTTATGACTAACCAATCTCAAACAAACAACAAATCTCTTAAACGTTTAGGTTATTTAATCGGTACAATTTCATGTGGAATTATCTCTTACAATACTTTAACCGGAGATTTGCAAAATCATATCCATTTTGCTGGAACTCTTAACGAAATTGGATTCTTTGTAATGGGGTCTTTATTAACAATTATCTTTGCAATTATGACTTGTTCCGAATAATCAACATATAAAAAATATAACTTTAAAAGTAAAAGAATGTCTAAAACTTGGATCAAGAGGAAAATTAAGCTATTCCTCGGTAAAATTTGGAGATCTGCTGGTAGAACAGTAAACCCAGAAAGTCGAATTCCCGATCTTTCTCCTATGCAGTCAAAAACAGTTTCAATTATTCGTAGAATAATCCGAAATCCTGAATCTACTTTACTAAAGGACCCTGACACCGGTTTTTACTATGCTGAATTAAATCACTACTTTATTAAGTTTTCCGATAATACAGCTATCATAACGAACGGTAAATTTTCTTATTACGTTTCATTACCTTATGCAACATGCTCAAAATTAAGGTTGTATTTTGAAAATTATATTGTCGAAAGACGTAAGGTTTTAGAAGGAAAGTATGATTCTAATACACTACACAACTTTGACGAAATCCTTAATTCACTTTCATAATCATACATATAATAAAAAATCAATAAAGAATGAATCCGAAAAAAGCACTGTGGACAGAACGATACCGACCTTCGAAGTTAGATGAATTAATCTTACCCGATCGAATCAGTCGTAAATTAGAAAATGGTTTGTATATGAACTTCTTGTTTTATGGAAGTCCAGGTACAGGAAAAACATCAACTGCTAAAGTTCTTGCAGGTGACAATCCTTATATGTACATCAACTGTTCTGTCGAAACTGGTGTTGATACTGTAAGAACCAAGATTATGGAATTCTGTTCTACTTTATCTGTAATGGATGGACAGAAAAAACTTAAAGTTGTAATTCTCGACGAGTTTGATGGTGTATCAGATCAATATATGAAAGCTCTTCGTGGAACTATTGAACAATTTGAAAAAACTGCTCGATTCGTTGCAACATGTAACTACATCAATAAGATCCCAGATAACATCCAATCTCGTTTCGAATGCTTTAACTTCGATTTTTCTGAAGAAGAAGAACAAGAAATCGAAAAGAAATACTTCAAACGTGTTTATGACATCATCAAAACCGAAGGCATGGAAATCGAAAAAGATGCTCTTATCGAATTGGTTCGTCGTAAATTCCCCGACTTAAGATCTATCATCAATGTTCTTCAAGGATATCATGCTGAAGGAAAGACGAAAATTACAACCGAAGATGTTAAGAAATTTCATGGTGTATTTAAAGATCTTTATGAACACATCTTCAATACAACAAACGATGAAGTAAAAAATTATCAATACTTGGTATCGAATTATTCATCTAAAGTAGATGATGTAATTCAATCACTAGGAACCGACTTTATCGATTACATCCAAACCGAAAAACCTCAGTTAATGCGTAAAGCTGGTGAAATATGTTACGAAACAAATAAGCATTCATATGAACTACGTTTTGTGATCGATCCAGTTGTTACTATGCTTTCTTTGGTTTATAAAATACAACAAATCGTAAGATCATGAGACAAATAACTAGAGATGATTTAGACCGATTAATACAGGTCTACAAAAATGGAATCGACAAATGGTTCCGAGACGAATTATTCACTAAAGATTGTGCATATTACGAAGGTGCAATTAAACGAGGATCCGAAGCCTTAGGTATTGAAGTTCCTTTTACTTTCATACAAATCACTGAAGAATTGAAGAAAGACTTCGAATCAGGTTACAATAATTTTTGGATTGGCTAATGAAAGAACTACTCAAAGCACATAGAGAAATAACTGAAGCTATATTTTTAGCTTTCGGTATTGAAAATGGATATGGAGATATCGATGATAAGACTGATGTAAAATGGGATGCCACAGAAGATTCAATTCATTGGCTGGAAGAAGATGACATCTACTCTAATGATATTCTTCGAGGTCCTGCTCAGTTTGAGAATTTCGTTCTGTATTATGTTGATAATTCTTGTGGAGATCAATTCTATCAGATATTCGACACAAATAATCGAGATGAGAATCTAGAAGATTAACATAAAATTGTTAATAACTTTTTGAAAATAGTTGACCTGAGATTTTTTTATCTCAGGTTTTTGTTTTATATTTGTTATATCAAATTAAATATAAACAATATGCAATTCAATCCATTACATTTTACAGATCAAAACAATACCGAATTCAAATTAGGTGATATTGTAAAAGCAACGAAAGGAAAAAATAAAGGGGCTACATGTATTTTTGTATTCTGTATTCCACAACACCGTTTCGGTTTTATGTACTTAAAATTCTACGAAAAGATGATGGAAAATAACAACCAAAATCTTTACGATTTTAATATGTTTCCTGAAGAATTCGTAACTATGGATTCAAACCTACAATTCTATTACACTCCGAAATCTAAACAAGAAATCGTTAAAGCATAATCAACTTAAATCTCAATATATGATTAACAACGCAGATTATTTAATTCAGAAATACGCCGAAGCACGAGAAAAGGTAAATACTTACGGTAGTGATGATTCAGGTCATTCATATTGGAAAGGTGTAATGGACACATATCATTCTCTACTTATTCTAGGTTTCAACGATTGGGCTGAACAAGGAACCACAGGTTACTTCGTTTTCATGGAAGGAATGACTTACGATGAAGCCCTAAATGCAGTTAATCAAATTAAAGCATAGTACATAAAATAATAAAATCATAAGTATAATGACTGGTAAATATTCACTTATTTTCGATGGTAACTTTTGGTTACACAAAACGTTTTTCATCGGACAAAAGATAAAACAAGGGAAGCCCTTCAATTTTATCGACGAACCAGAAGCAGATAAAAACTTGCTTCTTTGGAAATTATCTGTAGACTTTGCTGCAGAAATTAAACGATTCGAAGGAATCACTAATCGAATCGTCTATACGATCGACTCTTCTTCATGGCGTAAAACCGTTCAAGGTGAAGCATCTTACAAAGCTAATCGAGTTAAATCTAACGATATCGATTGGAATGCAATCTATCAAGTTCACGATGAATTCGTTAAAGCATTGGAAGCCCTTGGTGTTACGATCTCTCGAATCAAAGGTGCCGAAGCCGACGACTTAATCTTCGCTTGGTCTTCTTTCCTTAATCAACAAGGACAAAATGCTCTTATTATCTCAGGTGATAATGACTTACTCCAATTAACCAATATGGATAAGTCTTCAGGTGCAAACACTCTTTATTACAACAAATTCGATAAGGATCTTCACGTTTTCCCTGGATTCAAAACTTGGTTAGATCAAGAAGATATGCAAACTACAAACGATATTTTTAATCTTCCTTTGGACTTAGTATCAAATACTAAAATCCACTTACGAGATATCATCAAAGCCAATAAAATGAAATTAGATGAAGTCAATACTAATGAATTTATCTTCAAGAAAATTCTTATTGGCGATGCCGGGGATAATGTTTCTCCTTTAGATCTTAAAGTAAAAGAATCTAAAGATGGAAAAACTCGAGTATTCAAAGTTACTCCTAATCATGCAAATGCAATTCTCGACGAATTCAAAAAGGACAAGGTTTTCATTAATCAATCTCATTTATTCAACGAGGAAAACATTCTTCAAATTTGCGAAATTGCAAAACGAGTAATTAAAATTGAAAAGGAAATTCCTGAAATCGTTGCTAAATGGGAACTTAATCGTAATCTTGTTTATCTACATAAAAAATGTATTCCTGAAAATGTTACTTCGGATATGCTTAATCAAATCGAAGAACGTCACTCCGCATCTCTTTCAGGTTCAGGTTTACATTCAATTATGGATAAGGATCAAATCCTTAAAGGAACTACTTATTCAAAAGAAAAAGCTGAATTCAACGATTCAACAATTTTTAGAAACACAATGCCTAAATCAGATCCTGCTAAGCCAGTCGGTGAAGTAAAAATCACATCAACTGGAGGTTCAGGTTTTGATGATAAAATGTGGGCAGATCTACTTAAATAATGGAAGACAATAAAACACTCATTCTTCGAGAATTCGAGGAGCTAAAAGGACAATTCGTTATCAATGCAAGTTGGGAAATTGAAAGGCTTGTAGCTGTAGGTGAAGATGATATGGATTATTATTGGATCACTTACGATGGTAGAAAATTAAAATGGAATACTTGTGTTGGTCGAATTATGCCTTTAAAAGGTTATTTAAGAGATAAAGATTATAACGAATTGGTTCGGTTAGCACAACTTAATCACTTCGACCAATCTACGATATGGGGGAATAGAACACCAGAAGAAGCCGAACAATTTAATCGTCAACACAAACACGAATTAATGCAATTACCAGAAAATGAAAGATTCTTAACGGATCTTTGCTGGGACTTAAATAAAATAATATGAAAGTGGATAACGAATTTGCAAAATCAAGAAATGGTAAAAAATTCTTAGAGAATGATTTGCCACAGTTAATTACCGTTTTAGGTAAGTTAACAGAAGCACTTATTGAATCTAATAAGATCGAAGAAAAAAGACTTTTGATTGAACAGAAAAGATTTTTAAACGAATCAAGAGAAATTCGAAGTGCAACTGGAGATTTTAGAGATAATACAGAAGATTTTTCATCAAAATAAAAAAATATGCCTGAATTACCAGAAGTAGCTAGGACCGCATTGTCCTTAAACACCGCAATTCAAGGAAAGAATCTAAATGAAGTTATTATCCATTCGGGTCGCTATGTTAGACATGGCGATCCTTTTGGTTTAGACCGATTTAGAGAAGATCTTCCTGCAAAAGTCGAAGAAGTTAGTTTTCAAGGAAAGCTAATTCTATTTCAATTCATCGGAAAGAGTGGAAAAAAATGGTGGGCTTGGAATACTCTAGGAATGTCTGGTGGTTGGAGATACGACCACACAAAACACGGACATGTTGAATTTAAAACCGATGACAATTCAGTATTCTTTACAGATGCTCGTAACTTCGGAACACTTAAATTTATCGATGACGAAAAGGAAACTATTAAGAAAAAAGCTTCAATAGGACCTAATCACTTAGCTCAAGATATTTCTGATGAACTATTTAAAGAACGTCTAATGAAATATCCTGAATCGACTATGCCTGAAGTTCTGATGAATCAAGCTTTGATTGGTGGCATAGGAAACTATATTAAAGCCGAAGTTCTTTATCGAGCAGGTGTATCACCTCATCGACAAGTAAAAACCCTCACAGATCTCGAATTTTCAAAACTAAACGAAGCAACTCGAGATGTTGTAAGATCTTCTTTTGCTAATCGAGGTGCATCAATTAGTACTTACAAAGGAATGGACGGTGAAGATGGAGATTTCGTATTCTCATTTAAAGTGTATGGAAGAAACATTTGCGAACAAGGATATCCGGTTGTCAAAGAAGTTACTCGAGAAGGACGTATGACACATTGGGTTCCTCAAATACAAAAATAATGGAAGATAAAAAATCACCAAATAAGATTAAGCGAGAAAAGCAAATCTATTACCATATTGCCGATAGGCTAATAAAATGGTCGGATATCAAGAATCTCGAATTAGAAGATGATGATGTTATTCAATCCGGTTGGGAAGATGATGAAAGTGGTGGTGGCTACTTTGGTCAAATTACTAGAATGGTTGAAGAAACTGATGAACAATTCCAAAAGAGACAGGAAGATAATGCAAGAGAATCGAAATGGGCAAAAGAACGTCGATATGAAAGTTATTTAAGACTCAAAAAGGAATTTGAAAATGAATAAAAAACCTGATCTAGTCGTTTGGAATGAAGAAGATGGATATGATGCAAGACTAAAGCCATATCCAACAAACATAGGAAGTCAGGGATTCGACCTTCCTAATGTACCTCAATTCCGAGAGCAATCATCTAAAAAAATGATGGATGTTTTCAATCGAGAAAAGGAAGAGATAAAAGAAAGAATAAAAAATCTATATGATGAATATAACACATCGATTATGGTTTGGGAATCTAAAATATCATTTGAACCGATAATAGGAAAGTCTTATTATCTTTACAACTTTAAAGGACAACCTACTCTATCTTTAATCAGTCCTACTGAATGGAATAGGGGTGAAGATTTTATAGGTGAATTCCTCCTAAATTCAGAAAACAAATGGATAAAAGTAAACAAATAAAAAACAAATCAATTAGTTTCGAACTAAGCGACAAACAACAAAAGCAATATGAAAAATGGAAAAGTCACATTAAGGCACTATATGGTGAATACGGTTTATTCACTTGGAAATATACCCCTAATGGAATTGGTATGGAACTTACTGTCTTTAGCCATTTAGCAAAAGTAGAATTAGATTTGACCGATATTGACTCTTGGTAATTAAAAGCATATAATAAATATGGAACTATTCGATTTTACAAAAGTTCTCTTCGGAAATCCAAGAGAATATCAAAAACTTAAAACTGTTGAAAAAGGTAAACACTTTTTTATGATTCAACGTTTTTTCAGTATCAAAGATGTTGGGTTTTTTTTGTGATTCTGGATTTGAAACAATAGTTCAAGGATGTTTGAAACCTGCTTTAGATGTATCTGGTTCTTCATTTAAGAAAAACCAAAAGGG
>Ga0208784_1000908_pt1 | contig 13109 bp, 23 predicted proteins | sample DEB19_08_DNA_FD_184531 | JGI IMG/M metagenome (GOLD analysis project Ga0208784, IMG submission 184531) | Aqueous microbial communities from the Delaware River and Bay under freshwater to marine salinity gradient to study organic matter... | ecosystem: Environmental > Aquatic > Marine > Coastal ...
ATACAGCGGCAACAATTAGCCCCAATAGTCCTAGTATTATTTTTCTCATATATTCCTTTATACACTTACACATTAAACAACTATCTACCCCAACCAAGATCCAAGCCTCTCATCGGCTGGCCTAATCCGTCATTAGGCACCACACGTTGAACGGTCTCGCTCCCAGTTAAGTCTCTATCCCACAAATTACGCTGTGGGCGCGTGGTGGTCACTATGCTGTAACCTGTACCCCAAGGGCCATCATCTTGCGGCACCGGCAACACTGGTTGTGTCGGTAGTCCGTAAGATGGCGCTGGAGTAGATGCAGCCGGAAGCCCGTAGGCCTCTCTAAATATCTGACAAGTTACGTCACATTCTTGTGCTAGTGCCGTTACTGGCAGAAACGCTAAGGCTATAAGTATTTTTTTCATGCTGTTTTCTCCTTCTTAGTTATCTTTTTCATTTATAAAGTTTGTCACGATCCATTCTTCAGGTACCCAACCATTTTCAGGCACCGAATCAATACACTCCCAGACAGACAGCGGCCCTCTCCCCTCACTAATACACACAGGACATGGGATGTTGTAGATTTTCCCGTAATGGTTTGTTTTTTCTTTCCTTTTCTTGCTACATGTAGCGCCACAACAGCGGTAATTTTTTTCAGTCATCATTATTAAACCTCCACTGATTGAGTCGGCTTGTCTGCTGGGTACCAAACATGCGCAGGCTGATCTGGCCTATCAAGAGCAATGCAACGAATGGCAAAGTTGATAGCTTGACAAAATTCTCGAGCCGGTAGTCTCGAGTCATGTACTGGGTGGCATTCCCCACCGTTAGCCAGAATTTCGCAAATAATAAAGCCACCATAGTAAGGGTTATAATCGAGCTTCCAAGCTCCAACATCTTTGTGGCTCGAGCCGATTCGCTTACCTAATACCCTGCACAAATTGTCAAATCTTTGCTCAACTATCTTGCGTGTATACTTTCTCATATATTCCGTTCCTTTTTGGGCTTAATTGCCCCACCTCACAAGCCTAGCAAATATGATGACCTGTGTACAGCTATTAGTTTCGGAATATATAAAAATTTCTTGAGAGAATTATGCCAGAAAGGTATAACTGGCTGAAACAATAAAAAAACCACCTCTACCGGCGAAAGTAAAAGGTGGTTTAAGGATGAATCGATATGGGAAATAATAGCAAATCCACGCCTTTTTTCAAGGTATTAAAACAACACAAAGAGCTAGGCTTTGACGGCATGGTGTTTCTCGCCTATGTCGCAGAGTTTGAGGCGCAGGGGCTTCACTGCTTTGTCAGTCGCGCCAAGATCAGCCAAGACTTACCTATAAGCGAATCAGGGGCACGATACCTTATCAAACGATTAGTGCAGCAAGGGTATCTCCAAGTCAAATACGAGGGTCGAAAGCGCTATTTGAGCACCACAGACAAAGGGGGCAGAATTAAACCAGATCAAGATACAAAGGGGGCAAATCCTGCACCCAAAGGGGGCACAATTAAACCAACTGAGGGGGCAGAATTAAACCAGATAAGGGGGCACGAAAGAACCAATACAAAGAATCATAACAAAGAAATAATACAAAGAAACAATTACAAAGAAAGCACTTGTAATGGTTACATTATGGAATGGAACGAAGAAAAGAACGCTATGATTAGGCGCAAAGCCGATTAAACAGCCCTAGCAGGCCCAAGGTTAAAAGATAATGCTACGGGGTAGGGGTACCCTTAGGCTACGTCGGATGACACAACTATGACCGTTTTGGGGCTCTTGGTAACGGCATCCAGTAATCGATCCAAGCTATACCGCCTTCCGACCAGGTATCTTCACCATAGTAGAACGCAGTCATAACGCCTTCATCGGACGAAACCAGGCAAGCGGTATTTTCAGGCGGCATATTTACTTTAGCGTCAATCCACTCTCCAACCACTAGCAAGTTGGAGTTTTGTTGAGTTGCTAGCAGATAACCATCCCTAAGCCCATTAGCCCTACCCTGGTGATAGCCCTGTTGATAGCCTTCTGTATTTACCCAAGCATCATAGGAATCAACATCCAGATTATTCGCTTTGCACCATTCAGTTGCTAAGTCTCTGATTTTTGTCATTTCTTTTCCTTTACATACCAAGCTGGGATAGCATAAAGCAATTCATCCAAGACATGTTTTTCATTCTTAAACGCCTTAGGATCGTCTCTCCAAGCCCTTAACTTATCCCAGTATGCGTAATCTTCTGGCGTAGCTTGCTCTTTAGTTGGTAGCCCTGCCGATGTCCCATTATCATTTAACGGAGGCCGGTAAGGGTATTTTATTTTTAGGTTTAATTTTTTACGCATATTAATTATTTGGTGACACTATAGCCCTTTTACTTCCGTACTCAACTGAATTTAGCTGATACCATTGCTCAGCATCCATTACTGAATACCAGCCCATTTTGTGGTACTTATCTTTTTTAAATAAAACCACCTGATCCGATTGTGAAGCATTAGCCTTTTCCTGAGCTGATGCCATAGCACTAGCTAGTAGCTTGGCATACTTTTCACGCAATTCTACCCGCTCAACTAGTTTATGAGCATTACGCGTAGTAAATTCCTTGCCATAGCCAAGCGCAACAGAGGCGCAGGTAACACCATAATAAACTATTTCTCCCTCATTAGTCTCTAATGCTACCGTCTTAACTAAGCCTGTTTTACCACAGCAGTCACAATCATTTACGTTATCAACTATGCCTTTGTATCTCATATATCCTACCTCGTCATTAAACAGATTATACCTACAATGCCGCTAACTAACGGCGATACTATGCTCAAGATGCGGTCTAGTGGGTCCATATCACTACTCCCAAGTGTAGCAAGATAAGCCATCCGCAAGATTTTCCGGTGTTGGCGGATGATACCGTTGCACGTCATACCCTGCTTCGTCATTGCATTGTCGGTATTCTAGAATCGACCCGTCCTGAGCCATCAAATAACCCAAAATGCCCCTCTTAGCATTTTCGATTGTCTCAGACTGAATCTTTGCGGCATCAAGTTTAGTGCCTAACTTTACTAGCGATTGATTGATTTTCTTTAACTCTTTTTTGCTCATATATTTTCCCAATTAATCAGTAGCACCATACCACCGATCTAGTAGTAGCTAGCTGCCTAGCTACTCATTAGATCGTTAATTTATTGCTTTACGCTTATCAGAATCCTTAAATTCCTTATAGCCATACCGCATAGCAATAGTAGCTAATCCGTAACGGCTTGGCCGACCATAGTGTTTAGTGGCAGTGAAATACCAACACAATCTGTTTGGATTCCATCTAAACCCGTTAGCTTTTAAGAGCTCTCTGTAGGGCTTAGTGTCACCTGTTACCCATAACCAAGTACCTATAAGAGCTACATTGACACCAGGAAGCCTGGCACCAACGATAAAAGCTATTTTGTCGATAACTGACTGCTCTAGATTTTCATCATAGCTATATCGATGATCCTTACCTGATTCACCTTTACTAGTACTACCATGCAGTCTCTTTAAGGCTTCATGGTATTGATCGTTAATGGCTTGCATAGTAGCAGTATCACCGCCTAGATCTGGATGGTGGCTAAATGCTAATCGCTTATAATGACTTTTTACATGCTCAACACTAAATAGATCATCGAAATATCTCATATATTCCCTCATTATTCTCGCCTTATTGCGATTATCGGGTACCCCATTGGATACCCTGTAATCACACTAAGCTATTAGTAAATACCGTCCAAGTCGGTGTCCGGATAATATTGTGACCAATAAACATCCTCCATCTCAGCTTCACTACCCTCTAGTGCATGAGATTCTTCCCACAACTCTTCTAAGTAGTCATACGGTAGCGAGATAACGTCTCCGTTAGGCTCTATAAGCTCATAATCATCAATCTTACCGCTAATCACGATATCCGCTATAATTTCGTCGACACAGTAAGAGTCATAATCATATTCTTTAACAGTGACGCCTTTATCATTTTTTAGTATCCAGTTGCTCATATATTCCCTCATTATTCTCGCAGTATTGCGATTATCGGGTACTCCGGAGAGTACCCTGTAATCACACTAGTCAAGCTGCCTCAATTGCCGTAAAGCAGCTACTTCTGGTGTTATAAAACCTGCTATAGCCGCTTCGTAGCTATCTGCCTGCCGTACTATTAGCGGTAAAGTAGGTTCGTGATAATCTGGAGTAAGTAGGTCTTCAACAAACCACTGTATTTTTTTGTCTCGTGTAAATACTGCGTAAACAAAATAGTTGTCGCCTAGTCGTATGTACTCGCTAACTCGCTGTCCTGGTTTTGCATTAGTTGTGTCAAATATTCTCATATATTCCTTACTAAATTTGGGATTATTCCCAATTACAATGCTACTATCTCAAAGTTAAGGGTATCGGCGATACGATTATTATACCGTATCCAATACGCTTCAAGCGTCTCAGCTGCATCAATATCCGACTCTGCTATACCACGATATACAGTCACGCCATTGATCCGTATCTCGTACTCAGTACCCTCTGTGATTTCTTCTGGTTTCATACATTCCTTGCTAAATTTGGGATTATTCCCAACCACAGTACAATCATAGACTATATGATGCTTTACTGTCCACAGGAGATTCGGTATTTGCAAAAAAAAGATTAAGATTATTTTTGTGGGTACGAGATATCAGCTAGTTAGCTATGGGGTATTGCAAGATAGGTAAACAGTAGTTACTCTGATATTGTGCTGGCTAATATGAACCAATTGCCGAAGCTCAACGGTAGGATCAAGGTAGGTCATTATCATGCTATTCCCCAAGCGAGAGCTAATTTGTACCAAGCGATACGCAAACGGCTAGGATTAAATAGGATGCAGCTGGCTAAGGTGCTCAAGCTCAAATATGAGGCGTTACGGTACAGAGAGCGCACAAAACGTACCTATCATCCTTGTGAGATTGTAGTGCTATACCAGTTGAGCGGAATGACAAGCGATGAGTTTATGCAGTTACTTAATGATATCGCGTAGTTATATATCAATGACCTATAACTAGACTTATCGGTCATTATATATTTTAGGTATGGTTTGTAATTTTGGCTAGTAAATTCAAGGGTATAGCTGGAATTGTGGCTGTAATTCTCAAAATCGAGGCTAATTTGAAAATCGCTGGGGTACCGGTTAAGTGTATACCCAACCTCCCATATAAAATTCCGTTCCAAGTATCTCAAACATCATTCTACTAATAGGGCATAAAAAGTATGAGCGAGGACGATTTGAAACGAGGCGAAGATATTGGGGCTGAGGCTATTATAAAAATTCCCGAAGTTGAGGTGTTGCCGCCTGTAATGCGGGAGATTCCCCAAACTAGGGAGCATCAAAGGGATGAGCAGTTAGCTTTACAGATACGCGATTTAGGGCGTCTAGGGCTGTCTAAGAGCAGCGCAGCACTAGCGGCTAGAATTACCCCTTACTTGCTGGATAAGTATTATTCTGAGGCGTTCCTAGAGGGCCAGAGTCAGATGCAGAAGGGGCTAGCTACGGTGGCTATAGAAGAGGCTATGAACGGAAATACTCCTATCCTACTTCACCTGCTAAAGACTAAACTAGGCTGGTCAGAGCAGCAGACGCTAGAGATTACTGGTGAGATTAGGAGTGTGGTAAGTGCCAAGCCGATGTCGAAAGAGGAGTTCGTCCAAAGGTATCTTACCCAAGAATCAGAGGATTGAGTATTATCGTTGCCCTAATTGTGGCTTACCAAGCTGTATAGTTACTGATAATGTTTTTGTAACTTGTGGTATAAGTCGTTGTGGTAAGTCGTTTAGGTTAATTGACCATAGGGTTAGTGAGGAGGATTACGAGAAGATATGGGGGTTGAGTAAGCGTACGGCAACGTAGTTTATGTGATAAAACGCTAAGGATGGCGCAGACGTCCATCTCGCTGATGACGAAGCTCGTGTTAGCTGTTGCTGCAATATCAATGTACTTAGAGAACTCAGACGAAGCTGAAGCGTTGCCACTTTTAAAGGATAATTATGGGGGTTGAGCACAGTTTCAAAGACGAGGACAAGCCAGAAGTAATGCGTTGTCCTAAGTGTGAGCATTTAAGTACGGAAAAGTTTGGTGTAGATATGCCTTACACTAGCTTTTTTCCTGGCTTATCGGATGAGTATTTTGTGTGTAAAAATCCTAAGTGTAACGTAGAGAGAATTTATGCGCATAATGCTATAACTTTGCGCAAATGAGTGAATATATGAAATATCAAAAAGACCCTGAAAAATTAGCAAAAGAATGGGCTTATAAGCGCACTCAAATTACGAGTATTAACGATACTTTTGAGACTATAGCGCGAGAAGCTTGGTTGGCTGGTAATGCTGTAAGCAATCAAGAATGGTATCATATAGAAGACTTTTTACCTGACATTAATGTTCAGGTATTAGTTTATGGGAGGAGTAAGAGTAAGCTTGCATGGAACGTGCAACCAGCAAGGTTAAAAAAGAATTGGCTCACTAAAGCGGATCCTTTTACTGCGGAGTTTTATTGGGAAGGGTACGAGATTATTGATCATGGCGGCTGTGTTGACGAGATTGACAATGTAAGTTTTTGGATGCCTATGCCTGCTGCTCCTGGTGTTAAATGTCGGAAAACTTAGACGTAAATGTAGTATGGGCTCCGCAGCCTGGGTCTCAGGAGGCGTTAATACACTGCCCTATTACACTTATTGGATTTGGAGGTGCGCGAGGTGGAGGTAAGACTGACGGAGTTTTAGGCAAGTTTGCAATTAAGCAGGAACAGTTAGGGGCTGACTTTAATGCTATCTTTTTTCGTAAAGAACTTCCTCAAGCTGATGACCTTATTGAACGTGCCAAACAGATATATCTCCCACTTAAAGCGCATTACCAAGACCAAAAAAAGCAGTTTACCTTCCTATCGGGTGGTCGCTTACGTTTTAGACCTTTAGCTAATGATGCTGATGCTGAAAAGTATCAAGGCCAGAACCTCTCAGATTGCGCTATAGAAGAGGCGGGTAACTATGCTGACCCTTCTCCTATCTGGAAGTTATTCGGAGCACTACGAGGCAAGGGAGGCGGTCAGGTTATCCTTACGTTCAATCCTGGTGGCGTAGGTCATTCCTGGCTAAAGGCTTTGTTTATTAAGCCAGCACCAAAGGGAATGAAGTTACTTAAAAAGGAGCTGCCCAACGGCTCTAGTTTCGACTACATTTACATACCAAGCAGGGTAACGGACAATCAAATCTTGTTGGCTCGTGACCCTGATTATATTAACCGCTTGCACATGGTAGGTAGTCCAGAGCTTGTGCGAGCTTGGCTAGAAGGAGACTTTGAAATCCATGAAGGAAGTTACTTTCCTGAGTTTAGCTCTAAACATATCGTTGCTCCTTTCAATGTACCTAAACATTGGCCCCGTTATATGGGTTATGATTGGGGCTATCACTCTCCTTTTGCTGCTGTCTGGGGTGCTGTTAGTAGTGGACGTACTGACGATGGTAAGGAAGTACCATATCCTAAAGGGTCAATTATCATATATCGAGAATTATGGGGCAAAGGAGTTGATAACGTCACTCAAGCCGAACGAATCGCAGCATTATCAGTAGGCGAAAATCCTATTTGCGCTGCTGACCCTAGCATATTTAATAATCAGGGCGGCCCTACCATAAACGACCAGTTCAATACTGTGTTTGCCAAGTATAAGCATCCATCCTTTAGACAAGCCGATAATGATAGGCAATCTGGCTGGGCACAAATCAGGCAAAGGCTAGTAGCTAATCCACCGCTTATCTACTTTTTTGCCACTTGCCCATACTTGCTAGAGACCTTACCATCAATGTCAATAGACAAACGTAATCCAGAGGACTTAGACACAGCAGGTAATGACCATGCTGTAGACGCGTTACGTTACCTCTGCAAAACTCGTTTGATTGATTCTAAGTGGGAAGAGCCAGAACAAGTATTAAACAAGGGCATGGTAAAATTACAAAGTTATATTGCTAAAATACGGGCTAGACACAAAAGACCTCAGATATGAAACAAAAAACTATCCGGCCCCTAGTTAAAAAGTATTCGCCCCGCTGGTGGAAGTCTCAAATTACCCAGGCCGATAGACGTTATGAAAAGTTCATCAAATCCGCCGATGAGTCAATTAAAGTATTTAACGGCGTTAAAGAGATAGAAACTTTAAAAGATGCTCCCCGTCGCTTAAACGTATGGTGGTACTGTGTAAATACTTTATTGCCGGCTTACTACAGCTCAACTCCCAAGGCTGAGGTAAACTTACGTAAACGTGCAGGGGGGCTTCCTTATGAGCTTGGTAGCGTCATTCTTGAGCGAAATACTCAATATTCAATGGATTGTCACTTTAGTTTTGATAAGGTGGGCTATAACGCAGCTTTACAATTCTTACTAACAGGCCAAGCTGTTCTTTGGGCTAGGTACGCTCCAAAGTTTGAGAAAGTATTTCAAGAGATTGCAGTAATTCGTGACCCTAGCGGCGTTCTAATACAAGGGGATGGTACACCGTATGAAGGCGATACTGAGGACTTTAGCGAGGCTACTAACGGCATACTGGTATCTTCCGTCGAAGTGGAACAGAAGGTTAGCGAAAAGGCCATCCTTGAGGTTGTTCAGTTCTCAGACTACCGCTGCTCAGACGCAAGAAACGAAGCAGAAATCGAATGGCAAGCTAGACGCGCCTTTTTGGGCAGGGAAGAAGCAACGGATTTATTTGGCGAAGAAAAAGCGGACAAACTAAACTACGATAGCATTCCAGAAGTAAACAAAAGAGATGCTAGTCGCCAAGACGAAAAGTTTGAGGGGAAGGCAGAAATCTGGGAAATCTGGTGCGAAGCTACTAACAAAGTGTACTGGATTCAAACAGCTAACGAAGATGTTCTAATTGAAGAGACAGAGCCGCCTATCAAGTTTGAGGGCTTTTATCCTTGTTCTGTTATCAGACAAACTCAAGACCCTAATAGCGTCATCCCTGTATCAGATTACTCTCATGTTAAGGACCAAATTCTTGAGGTTGAGCGTCTTACCACTCGTATTCATGCTCTTACTCAAGCAGTACGACCTAACTTTCTTTATGACGCTGCTATGGGCGATTACCTTGAGCAGTTGTTTCAAGACGACCTTAAAGGTATCGGCGTTACCGGCTGGACCGCCAATAAGGGGCGTGGTGGCCTACAGGGAGGCATGGAGTTTTTGCCAGTTGAGCAGTTTGTAAACGTGCTTAATACACTACAGCAGAACCGCCAGGCGGCCCTACAGCAGCTTTATGAAACCTTAAAGGTATCAGACCTACTACGAGGTACATCAGAGCAATACAAGTCAGCTACGGCCAATAGGCTTGAAAGTGCTTGGTCATCCCTTGGCCTAATCGTACGTCAGAACATGTTTTGCAAGTTTATTTCTGATGCAATTATGCATCTTGGCACGATTATTGCGGAACAGTTTGATGAGGAAACTATTCTTGATGTTGGCGATGCTGATAGGTTAATAAGCGAAACCTTACCAACGCCACAACCTCAAATGCCTCCGGCTCAACCAGAAATTCCATTACCTGGTGAGCCTATAGAAGAACCGGAAGGAATGCCGGAAGCGCCAGAAGGCATGGAAGCGCAAATGCCTGGTAATCCAGAAGCAGAAATTGAGCGTATAGAAGCTGAAATAATTAGTATTTTAAGAGATAGCAAAGAACGTAATTATCGCATTCAAATAGCCTCCGATTCTATGGTAGCTATTGACCAACAACAGCAACAGCAAGAAGGTACGGTGTTACTTCAAGCTGCTGGTGGATTCTTTGACCAAATGCGAGGGTTAGTAGAGCAATACCCGCCTTTAGCTCAGTTTAGCTTGGCTTTATTTCAAAACTTTATTAAACGCTTTAAGGGCGGAAAAGAAGTTGATGGCCTATTTAGTAAAGCATTCAAAGAAATTGAAGCTATTGCCAAAGCTAAAGAGGAAGCAGCTAAACAACCGCCACCGCCAGACCCTAAGACGCTTGAAATACAGGGCAGGATGCAAATTGCTCAGGTTGAGTCGCAAGCTAGGCTGCAAGCTACTCAAATGGAGATGCAGGACAAAGCAGTTAAGAATCAGTTGGCCTACCAAGACCAACAACTTAAAATGCAGCGCGACCAACTCGAATCCCAGCTTCGCGTTCAAGAGCAGCAATTCAAAGAGTACATGGAGCAGCAGCGCCTTGCTATTGACCAACAGGAGGTTCAAGTTAAAGCGCAGGCCGTTCAGGTTGATATGCTTAAAGTGCAGTCCTCTGCTCAAACTGAGGCTGATAAAAACCTTATTAAGCAAGAAACTCAACAAATGGCGCATATCCTTGAAATACAACGTTTAGAGCTTGAGAACATGCGGATTAAGCTATCTGAGTCAGAAAAGCTTATGGAAGAGCGCAGGCTTGCTTCTGAACAGGCATTAGAGCGAGTTAGGCTGCAAATGGAGCAGGTTAATACTCCTAAGCTAATGAGCATGGGCGGTATGACTGGCCGAAAAAAGTCCGGCAAAATAATCACTGATGATAACGGTAATCCAACAGCGATTGAAATTACCGAACAACCAGAAGTGAAAGTACAACGTATAACCTTAGATGAAGAAGGCAATCCTAGCGGGATTGAGTTAGAATAATGGCAAATGCAATTTATCCAAAAGCAAAAGAGAAGTTTCTTGATGCTCTAATTGATATTCCAACTGATACTATTAAGATAGCTTTGATAGATACTGGAACATACACTTATAACTCAGCTGATGAGTTTTGGAGCTCTGCCAGCTCTGCAATCGTAGGTACAGCGGTAACATTAGCTTCTAAGACTATCACTAGCGGCGTATTTGATGCGGCGGATGTTACCTTTACTTCGGTATCAGGAGTAAGCGTAGAGGCTCTCATCATATACAAAGATACAGGGTCAGCAGCTACATCACCTCTTATTATGTATATCGACGTAGCAGCAAGCGGCTTACCTGTAACGCCAAACGGCAATAACATTGATGTTCAATTTAATGCTTCTGGAATCTTTGCATTATGAGAGTAGAAATTGTTGGTGGAACACTTAACTATATTTCAACAGGAACCGATTGGACGGCACAAGTAACAGCTAGTGATACAGCTATTAGCATTATGTTTGCTAGCAATCTTGGCACAATGGAAATGGCCTCTGGTATCAATTACGACAATCTGGCCGCATTTATTGGGCAGGTGAAAGACGATTGCATAGCTCGTGGGATTAACTGGAGCGGAAACTAAATGGCAGCAATAACCGACTTATCAGACCTGATTAACCGATTCACTGGCGGTAACAGCGGGACTCCTGAAAATATATTTGTTTATAAAGCTCCAAGAATTAACGGAACTGCGGTAGGGGCTACTAATGCTGCTGTTGCTGGTAAGTATGTATCATTGTGGCAATACGATGGAACGCATGGTAACGGGTCAGCTCCTGGGGCAGTAGCGGTGCCAACGAATAGCACCAATGGTGCGCTGCCTATTACCAATCCTGGTGGTTCAAGAGAAAAATGGTTAACTCAAGTTTCTGGCGCTAGTAGTGCTGCGGGCGTTTTATTACTTTATGATAGGCTGCTTCATATAAGCGGATTGAGCGGAACATCTACAGCTGACCAGACAGTACAAGGCGCAAGTCCCAGTGTAGTTCTTACGCGCAATACTGGAGGCGTTGGAAATATCGTTTTTTACGAAGTGTATACTCAAATTGGAGCAACTGCGACAACGATTACAATGACATACACTAATAGCGCAGGCACAGGAAGCCGCACGTCTACGCAAACGATTGGAGGTACTGGATTTAGAAATGCTCAGTCAGGCTACATAATTCCATTAGCCGCTGGAGATAAGGGAGTTCAAGCAGTTGAAAAAGTAAAGCTTACTGCAACTACAGGAACAGCCGGAGACTTTGGAATAACTATTGCAAAGCCAATAGCATATATTCCTATTGGAACTGTCGGAGTAATGGGATTTAGGGATTTTAGCACTGGTTTGCCAGGGATACCTAAAATAGATACAGATGCTTGTTTAGCGTTTTTGTTTTTATCAAACTCAACAACTGCACCGGAGCTAACTTACGGTTTAAGTTTTGTAGAAAAATAACATGGCTCTTAGTAACTACAGTGCTTTTTACAATGCCTTGCAGGAGCAAAACTCTGTTAATGCAATAATAACAGGAGGTACTGGTGCAAACACACGATTGCATGATTTATACAGAGGAATCATAGATCCAACTACGGGCGCTATTCCTGCAATACCATCAACAGCAGTTGCATTAAGCAAATCTAATACTACAGCACTTAACTATTATTTACCGAACTACTCCCCTGAGTTGCCTTATATTGTAGGTGCAAGATCGAGCACTCAAGGCGTAATTGGTTATTATTTAGTTATAGATAGGTTGTCGCATCAAGGTGGTCTTGATGGAAATAGTGCTTTAACTCAAACTACCAATCTTCCAACTGCTGCTTTAACACGATTTACAAGCGGTGTTGGCGTAATGATAGGATTAACAATTTATACAGCAGTTGGTACCGCAGGAAGCACTGTTACAGCCTCGTATACTAATCAGGCAGGAACATCAGGCCGAACTACAGTTGCTCAAGTATTTGGAACAAGTGCAAATAATACGACAGGAAGAATGTTAATACTTCCTCTTGCCGCTGGAGATACTGGAGCAAGGTCTGTAGAAAGCGTTACTTTAGCATTAGCCACCGGAGCGTCAGGAAACTTTGGCGTAACACTATTCAAAATATTAGGGGCAATAGCTTTAGATACTACAAATAATAGTTTTACAAATGACATGATTACTGGAGGATTGCTTGGCGGCATCCCTGAATTGCAAGATACAAGTCATATTAGTTTATTAGGGGCATTTAGCAATACAACTAGCTCAGGTAACGCAACTCTCTTAATAGCAGAGGGGTAAATGGCAACTAGGAGGTTTTTTGACGGGGCGCAAATTGAAATTGGCTCTTTGCCGATTGAAGGCGCTGCCGTTCAAACTATTATCCTCAACCGCTTAGAATCTACTGCTCAAACATTTAATCCCACCGTAATTAGGCAAGCATCGAGTGTAATAACTCTTAATAGACTTGAATAAGCAGC
>Ga0208784_1000909_pt1 | contig 13091 bp, 10 predicted proteins | sample DEB19_08_DNA_FD_184531 | JGI IMG/M metagenome (GOLD analysis project Ga0208784, IMG submission 184531) | Aqueous microbial communities from the Delaware River and Bay under freshwater to marine salinity gradient to study organic matter... | ecosystem: Environmental > Aquatic > Marine > Coastal ...
TTACAAACCATACAAAGAGTTGCCCGTGGGAAAACCTGCAATCTAGCTTTACCAACAAAGTTCCCGCATTCTTCACACTTGCCGTAAGTTTTACTTTCAATTCTCTCTAACGCCCGCTCAGTCTGCTGCACCATATCTCTAGCGTTATAAACCAAAGACATCTCGTGTTCACGTTCAAAGGTTTTTGCGCCAGCATCAGCTTGGTCATCGCCGGCTCCTACGCCTGCAGCTTCAACTAAATCTTCCATTTCAGCCTCTGCGATTTCTAATTCTTTCTTTAACCGAACCAGATCTTTTGCAAGTTCGCTTTTAATGCTCTTTAACTCAGCAGCATTCCAAGCATTTTCACTTGAATTAACCACCAAGGGTGCAGGTGCACTTTTAATCGGTTTAAGAGCTGCCGCTTTCTTTGATTTAAGAACTGGCTTAGGTGGTGGCAACATTACCAATCGCCGTTCTTCCACAACTGGTTGGGCATTGGCATTTGGCATGGTTGAAGTAACTGAAATTGTGGTTGAAGAACCAGATGTTGAAGTTTGTAATTTTGCTGGAAATGGTTTTCCTGGCGCTTTTTTAAAGTTAGATTTCTTTGCTAATGATGGCTTAACAATATTTGGTGAGCGTTTGGCAATCTTTTTCGCAGCTTTTTTGGGCGCAGGCTTCTTAGCCACTACCTTTTTTGCCACTTTTTTAGCAGCCTTTTTTGCTGCTGGTTTTGAACTTTTCTTTGATGATTTCTTAAATAACTTCTTGATAGCCACATTACCCCCTGAAGGGGGAAAGGTTATGGCTTGGCCCAACTAATTACCAACCGCCACCCCCGTGGGGAAAAATGAGAGGAAGAATTGGATTGTTCCCGCGTTAGAATGCGGGGTGGATATGAACAAGAAGCGCAAGATTAATAGCTTGCCTGCGCAAATCGATCTGCCTGCAATGGAAATGGGAATTCTAGATTTTTGGACCCAAAATCAGGTTTTTGAAAAATCAGTTGAAAATAGAAATGGTGCAGCTCGTTGGAGTTTTTATGAGGGGCCGCCAACTGCAAATGGCAAGCCAGGCACTCACCATATTGAAGCGCGAGTATTTAAGGATTTATTTCCCCGTTTTCAAACAATGAAAGGCAAGCAAGTAATTCGAAAAGCTGGTTGGGATTGCCATGGCTTGCCAGTTGAGATTGCAGTTGAAAAAGAGTTGGGTTTCACAGGTAAAGCTGATATCGAAAAATTTGGTGTTGCAGCCTTCAATGAAAAATGCAAAGAGTCAGTGCAGCGACATGTTGATGAGTTTACGGACATGACAAAACGGATGGGCTTTTGGGTTGATTTCGATGAAGCTTATTGGACTATGTCGCCAGAATATATTGAGAGTGTTTGGTGGTCGCTTCAACAAATATGGAACAAAGGGTTGTTAGTTCAAGATCATCGGGTTGCGCCATACTGCCCAAGGTGTGGAACTGGACTATCAGATCATGAGTTAGCCCAAGGTTATGAAACAATCAAAGACCCATCAGTTTTTGTCCGCTTTCCAGCAACTTCTGGAAAACTAGCCGAACTGAAAGCGAGCCTGTTGGTATGGACAACAACACCTTGGACATTGGTATCAAACACAGCTGTTGCTGTTAATCCAAAGGTTGAGTACCAGGTAGTTGAAATAACTCTTGATGAAAAGACTGAACGGTTAGTTGTGGCAACAGATTTAGCCTCCATCTTAGGAGAAGATAGAAAAGTGATTGCCACATTTATTGGCAAGGATCTTGAACACACAAAATACTCCCGACCTTTTGACTTTGTTGAAATAAATGACGCCCACTTTGTGGTGCTAGCAGATTATGTGACAGATGAAGATGGCACCGGTTTAGTTCACCAATCTCCAGCCTTTGGTGCAGATGATTTAGAGGTTTGTCGCAAGTACAACTTGCCAGTTGTGAATCCAGTTAACCCAGATGGTCATTTCCAAAAAGAGGTGCCATTAATTGGCGGTGTGTTTTTCAAAGATGCTGATAAAGCTCTAATTAAGGATCTGAAATCTCGTGGTTTGATGTTTAAAAGTTTACAGTTTGAGCACTCATACCCGCACTGCTGGAGATGTCACACAGCATTGATGTATTACGCACAACCTTCTTGGTATATAAAAACAACTTCAATTAAAAAGGATCTGCTTCGCGAGAATTCAACGACTAATTGGCATCCAGAAACAATTAAAACGGGCAGATTCGGTGATTGGTTAAATAACAATATTGACTGGGCAGTTTCGCGCAATCGTTACTGGGGAACTCCATTACCAATTTGGAGATGTGAAAATAAGCATGAGATCTGTGTGGGTTCCCTTGCCGAGCTGGGAGAATTAGCAGGTCAAGAGTTAAGCAAATTGGATCCGCATCGTCCCTTTGTAGATGATATTAAATTCAAGTGTGATAAGTGCTCTGAAACCATGCAGCGAATTCCTGAGGTCATTGATTGTTGGTATGACTCAGGTGCAATGCCATTTGCTCAGTGGGGTTACCCTCACCAAACTGGTTCAGTTGAGAAGTTCAACGCAGCTTACCCAGCAGATTTTATCTGCGAAGCTATTGATCAAACTCGAGGTTGGTTCTACACATTAATGCCAATTGGCACTTTAGTTTTTGATAAATCATCCTATAAAACTGTGCTTTGTTTAGGACATATTTTGGATAAAGATGGTCGAAAGATGAGTAAGCATCTTGGGAATGTACTTGAACCGATGCCATTAATGAATCAGCATGGTGCAGATGCTGTTCGTTGGTACATGTTGGCAGCAGGCTCGCCTTGGAGTGCTCGCCGGGTTGGCCATGATGCAATCTCTGATGTAGTTCGCAAAACCTTGCTTACCTACTGGAACACAATCTCCTTTTTTACTCTTTATGCAAATGCTGCAGATTTTGAAGTTTCAACGGTTTTAACTGATTTAACTTTGATGGATAAATGGATTCTTTCTGAACTAAATAAATTAATTCTTGGTGTAGATCAAGCACTTGAAAATTTTGATTCACAAGAGGCAGGACATCTTCTGGCGGCCTTTATTGATGATCTATCCAACTGGTATGTGCGCAGATCTCGTCGTCGCTTCTGGGATGGTGATGAGGTTGCCCTTAACACACTTTATTTTTGTTTAAAGAATCTCACTCTCCTATTAGCTCCCATGGTGCCATTTATAGCCGAACATGTTTGGCAATCCTTAATTAAAGTTGCACAATCAAACCAGGTTGAATCTGTGCATTTAGCAGATTTTCCAGTTGCTGATAAAAAACTGGTTGATGAAAATCTTTCAACCTCCGTAGCACTATCAAGGCGCTTGGTTGAGTTAGGAAGATCTGCCAGGGCTGAATCTGGCGTAAAAATTCGTCAACCACTGTCTAGAGCGCTCGTTTCAGCTCCAGGCTGGGCGAAGATATCTGAGGAGATTAAAACTCATATCGCCGAAGAGTTGAATATCCAAAAACTAGATGGCATTCATGTAGCAGAGGCAGATTTAGTTGATGTATCAGTCAAGGCTAATTTCAGAACCCTTGGCACAAAGTTCGGTGCTGATGTTCAAATAATTGCTAAAGCCATCACCTCAGCTAATCACACAGAGATGGTTAAACACTTGCGCGAGAATAAATCCTTTGAATTATCAGTTAACCTAACAAATGGATCAAAATCTGCTGAAATTGATATTGATGATTTGGTTGTGACTGAAACACCTCGAACTGGTTGGTCTGTTGCATCTCATGCCGGTGAAAGCTTGGCTTTAGATTTGGCATTAACCCCTGAGTTAATTCAATCAGGGCTAGTACGTGAGGTTATTAGAGCGATCCAAGAGGAGCGCAAAAAGATTGGCTTAGATGTTAGTGATCGCATCACCGTTAATTGGAATGCGCCTGACCAGGTTGCAACCGCTATTACATCAGCTGTTGCTGAAATTAGCGCAGAGGTTTTGGCCACTACTTTGGTGCAAGACAAAGGTCAAAGTAGTGATGGCAATGAGCTAGGACTTTGGTTAAATTTAGTAAAGAATTAAAGAATTATTACTAAACGCATTAGCAACTGAACAACAAAAAATACAACAATAAAAGAAAGATCGAGTGAAATGCCGCCTAGCCGTAGCGGTGGGACAAATTGTCTAACAAAACTAAGTGGTCGATCTGTAACTGAGTAAATCAATTCTGCAATCCCTAGAAATATGCCGCGAGGGCGAAAGTTTGGTGAAAAAATTCGGATGTAATCAAGAATTAATCGACCAATTAATGCAATTAGGAATAAATTGAGTAACCAGTAAACAAGACCAAAAATGGAACTCATTAGAAGAAAGCTAAATCAGCTTTGGTTAAAGAAGCTTGCTTGTGCTGCCGATGTTTTATCTTCAACACTTACTGAAACATTTGGTGGGGTAAGTAGAAATACCTTTGGTGTAACTCGCTCGATGCTGCCATGATGACCGAAAACTAAACCGGATGCGAAATCAACTAAGCGCTTTCGCTCACTCTCTTCCATGTCACTTAAATTCATGATCACTGGCTTACCTTCACGGTAATGCTCACCGATCAAACGCGCTTCGCTATATGTGCGAGGTGTTAAAGAAATAATGTGATCCATAATTTTTGATGATTCAACATGTGGCATCAACTCAACATTTGATTTTGCCACTGGCTTGCTATTTGCACGTACTAATCGCGGTGCTCGCTCAGTTATCTGGTTATTGCCATGGTCTAACTCTTCCTCATCCATCAGTCCGAGGTATCCAGCAACCCGCTTAAATGCACTAGCCATGGCGTAAATCTATTTGATGGGGGCTCTATTACCGAGGATTGAACTGCCAATTCGCAGATGTGTCGCACCATAAGAAATAGCCATTTCATAATCTCCACTCATGCCAGAGGAGAGAAAAAGAGCATCTTTAAAATGGGTTAAAAAGCCTGCTTGGATTTGCTGCAATCTTGCAAAGGCTGGCTCAATCTCTTGATCAACCGGTCCCACCGCCATTAATCCTAAAACCTTTAGATTTGGAAGAGATGAAATCTGATTTGCTAGCTCAATCAACTTTCCTGGATCTACCCCTCCCCTAGATTCAGGTGGTTCATCCAATGAAACCTGAATAAAAATCTGCATTGGTGTTGCACTTTTTTGCTCGGAGATTATTTGGGCATATTTGAATTGGTCAACAGAGTGAATAACCGAGGCCCAATTGCAAATTGATTTTAACTTATTGCTCTGAATTCCCCCTTGAAAATGCCAATTGATATCTTGCGGAAGTGCTTTGGCTTTAACACTTGCTTCCTGATCTCTATTTTCACCAAACTCACGTAAACCTAGAGAGTAGAGGATCTCTAAATCTGAAATCGGAAAGGTTTTTGTAACGACAATTAAATTTATGTCATCAGGATTACGGGCACTTTTTGATGCGGCATCTGCAATGCTTTTTCTAACCTGATTTAGGTTTTCTTCAATCTCTTGCCTTCGGTTCATAGCGTGATTACTCCAACCTGTCTGCCGCCTTCGCCATGGGCGCGGTATGAGAAGTAATCAGTGTTCTCTTTGGTGCATAAATCAATATTTGAAAGCTTAATTTCAGGTAATTGAGATACCAGCCCGGCAAATAGATCAAGATAGTTTTGCTTCTTAAAGGTTGCAGGGTAGGCATTTGTTACTTCTGTGAAAATATCTGCGCCCACTTCATAACAGCGACCGCAAATATGAGGTCCAACCACACCAGTTATCTCTTTTGCGCCAAGTTTTCTCATCTGCGCCACTGCATTAACTGCCACCTGATTCATTAATCCTTTTCGCCCTACATGAACTGCAGCGATCACATTGTTTGAATACAAAAGAAGTGGCAGGCAGTCAGCTACTCTCACCGCAAGCGCAATTTCTTTACTGCAGCTAACCATTGCATCAGCAACTGGCGCTGAAATTGGTTGTTCTATCACCGAAACTTGATTGCCGTGATTTTGAGTCATTATTTGAATTGGCTTTGCTACTAATTTAGATAATCTCTCAATATTGCCACTTGAAACTGGATCGGCTAAGGAACCAAATTCTCTAGCTGTAAAAAGCAGTCGAGCCATTATGGCTACTACCGCATGAAATCAGGGATATCGATCTCATCTTCTGCAACTAAGTCTTCAAAAGTAATTCGCTTTCGTGGACGATCTGAATCGCCAACATTTAAATCAAGTGCCACCGCAAGTGGATCATTGGCAGCTATTGGATCTGCTTCACCACTAATAGTTGCCGCATCAATTACCGGCATTACTACTCGCTTTGGTTGGCCACCATCAAAGCCTGCGGCAATCACAGTTACCCGGACCTCATCCCCTAAGGCATCATCAATTACAGTTCCATAAATAATATTTGCGTCTGGATGGGCAGATTTTGCCACTAGCTCAGCAGCCTCTGAAATCTCAAATAAGCCAAGATCTGATCCACCAGCAATTGAAAGCAATACGCCATGTGCACCATCAATTGATGCTTCAAGCAATGGGCTAGAGATCGCAAGTTCAGCAGCTCTGATTGACCTTGCTTCACCTCGCGCTGAACCAATTCCCATCAATGCAGATCCTGCGCCAGCCATCACACTTTTAACATCAGCAAAATCTAGATTGATTAATCCAGGAGTTGTAATCAGATCTGTAATTCCTTGAACACCAGATAGCAGAACTTGATCAGCGGTCTTAAATGCTTCCAATGCTGAGATAGATCTATCTGAAATCGCAAGCAAGCGATCATTTGGAATTACAATCAAAGTATCAACTTCAGTTCTTAAATTCTCAATACCTTCTTCAGCTTGTGCTGTTCTACGCTTACCTTCAAAAGTAAATGGCTTTGTGACAACGCCAACTGTTAATGCACCTAAATCTTTTGCAACCTTAGCAACTATCGGTGCACCACCTGTTCCAGTGCCACCACCTTCACCTGCAGTAACAAAAACCATATCTGCACCACGTAATACTTCTTCAATTTCATCAATGTGATCAAGCGCGGCTTGACGACCTATTTCCGGTGCAGCACCTGCACCTAATCCTCTTGTTAATTTTCTACCAATATCTAACTTCACATCTGCATCTGACATTAACAATGCTTGGGCATCTGTATTGATTGCAATAAATTCAACACCTTTTAAACCGACATCAATCATTCGGTTAACAGCGTTTACTCCGCCACCGCCGATACCAACAACTTTGATAACAGCTAAATAGTTTTGCGGTGTTGCCACTTTTTGCCTCTTCCCTAGCCCTAAATCTCAAGTTGAGAGTTAAAGTTATGCTTTTCTGATTACGTAAAACTAGGCACTAGTGGCAAGGCAATCAAACACCGACACGATTTTTAATGCATTAAATATTTGCTATTGATTCATAGAAAATATCTGAAAATTAAACTCAAAAAAGCCCTTTAAAAATCAATGTTTTATTTAACTATTGGAGCTTTTGGCTCTGACAAATCAACCTGTTTTATCCCCTTATTTTCAGGTAATTTCAGGAGTGCCTGCAGAACGGAAAACTTTTGATCTATCTGATCAATACTGCCCCAATTAATTCGCACCGCTTGGCTATTGATTCTGGTACTCATCAGGATATAACCAGCCTTGGTGACGGAGATTTGCTCCAAATCAGTTACTAAATAACTCAAATCTGCTGGGATTTTTTTTAAAAGCAAGGCCACATCCACAAGATCTTTTCTGCTATCACCTGCAGTTGAAACTAATGGCAGTGCCTCTTGCCCCTTCAATTGGTCAGTAGAGGTTGGGTTAAAAATTGAACCCTCGCTATCAAAATTAACCATTGAATTGCTCTGCGTTAATGCCTTTGCCACCGCGACCCGTTCGAGGACTTGAATCTCTATCTTCTTTGCAAACCAATTACGAGACGCCTCTGCCGAAGCTATCCAATCTAAATCACTCAAAACTCTTTTCATTGACCGGATCTCAACTCGAGCTAATTTTTGACCAACTACTGGTGCAACATTCTTACTCTTAAGCTCACTTAAAATCACCGATGTTGATTGTGTGCCCGTAATCTGTACCTCTTTCACCGTCAAGAATGAAGACCAACCAAGTAGGTAGGAAGCAAAAGAGATAGAGCCAATAAGTAGTGTTGAGATTAAAAGGCGCTTAAATCTTTTAGAAAACTTATATGCCATTGAGGTAATTAACGAGACGCCAGTGCTTGTAAAATTGGTTCCCCTAGTGAACTCACATCTCCGGCCCCTAACGTGATAATCACATCCCCGCTTTTGGCCATAGCTACTACATCAGAGACTACTTGCAACATTGAAGGTTCAAACTTAACTTGCTGGGCACTCATTTTTTTTGCAATTAACAGTGAAGAAATTCCCGGTAATGGTTTCTCGCTAGCTGCATAGACCTCTAATAGATAGGTGAAATCTGCCAGCGATAGAGCTTGCGAGAATTGGTTAGCGAAAGCTGCTGTCCTTGAATAACGATGTGGTTGAAAAATCACTAATACTCGCCCCTCTTGGGCTAAATTTTTTGCAGCTTTTAAAGTAACGATTAATTCTGTTGGATGATGGCCATAATCATCAATTACCTTTATGCCAGAAACCTCACCCTTTAACTCAAATCGGCGCCTTGTTCCAGTAAAGGTACCTAACCCAGCAACCACCTTTTCCTCTGCTACTTCTAAAGCGCTAGCTGCAGCAAAGGCTGCCAATGCATTAAGCACATTATGTTCACCAGCTACAGCCAACTTTAACTCCCCTATTTTCCTGCCAGTACTTGAGATGCTCGCAGTTGAAGTTGTTGGGGCTAAGTGAATTTTGTCGATTCTAAAGTCATTTTTATCGCCCTTGCCATAAAGGTGAATTTTTAGATCCTTTCGTTTAATCCGTTTCAATAAGTTATGAACTCCATCATCATCTCCGCAAGCAATTAAAAATCCATTAGGTTTTATAGAGTCAACAAACTGCTCAAAGACTGCAAAAACCTCATCCTCATTTGCAAAATGGTCAACATGATCTAACTCAATGTTGGTGATGATTGCACCAGTTGGTTTATAGGCTAAAAATGAACCATCTGATTCATCGGCTTCGGCGACAAATATCGATCCACTGCCGCTATGGGCGTTAGTACCTGCGGTATTAATCGTTCCACCAATTGCAAATGAAGGATCCATCCCAGCTGATTGCAATGCAACAGTTAGCATCGCAGTTGTCGTGGTTTTCCCATGCGTTCCAGCAACCGCAACTGATGTGGAATCTGACATAAGCCAAGCTAGGGCAATAGCGCGTGCAGCAATTGGCAGTCCCTTATCTTTTGCAGCCATCAACTCCGGATTCTTCTCACCTATTGCAGAGGAGATGATCACAAGTTGAGCATCCCCTAAATTCTTCTCGTCATGGCCAATCTCAATTTTTGCACCTAACGCTTTAAGTGAGGTCAGCATCGGTGAATCATTTTTATCTGAACCTGATATTGAAAATCCTTTTGCCAACATGATTCGGGCAATCCCACTCATGCCTGCGCCGCCGACACCAATAAAATGAATCTTGAGTTTAGAAAGCTCAGCCAATGAATAATTCAATTGAGAATTCATTTACTGCTACCTATTTTTTCAATAATTGCTTTACCTATTACTTCGCTTGCGGAAAACTCACCCCAATTTGTTGGACGATAATTACTTGCTTTGCGCCAAATTTCACTCCAATTGCTGATTAACCATCCAGAATTGAACTTATCGTCGGCAACTACTTCAGCAGCTCCTGCTGCCTGCAGATCTGATGCGTTAGCAGATTGCTCGCCATTGCCGATTGGAAGCGGAATAAGAATTGCAAACTTTCCAACCGCGGCAAGCTCTGCGCAGGTTAATGCGCCACTTCTAGCAATAATCAAATCAGCTGCATGATAGGCAGAAGACATATCTTCAATATATGAAAGCGGAAGATAGTTTTCAGTCGAGGTTGGCAGTGCATTGCTGCGACCTACCGAGTGAACTACCTGCACATTTCGCTCAGTAAAGGCAGAAAGTGATTGCATGATGGCTTCATTTATGTGTCTTGAGCCTTGGGATCCGCCAAAAACTAAAATTGTTGGCTTCTCTTTAGAAAGTTGCCACTTATCTAACTGGTCATTTTTAATCTTTTGGGATTCAGATGCCGATAACTTGGATGAAGCAATAATTTCAGCTCTAATTGGCATGCCTGATAATTTGGCATTTCGCCATTTGCCTAACTTTAATTTAGTTCTTGAGAATGCAATGAAAATTTCTGATGCAAAGGCCGCGCCCAAACGATTGGCCCAACCAGGAATGGCATTTGCTTCATGAATAAAAATTGGTTTACGCAAGATTGCAGCTGCTAGATAAATTGGTGGGCAGGCATAGCCCCCAAAACCAATTACTAAATCAGCCTCACGACAAATCTTAAACGCCTTGAATGTTGCATAAATTATCTTGACCGGCCAAACAAAGGTTGAAGGGGTAACTTGTCTTGGCATTAAAACCTTTGGAATATGAATCAATTCAAATCCAGCTTTAGGTACCAATTGATTTTCTAAACCATTTTTAGTGCCGACAAATGTTAATTGCCATTCCGGCTTTTCTCCTTTTAACCAAGTAGCAACAGCTAAAGCTGGCTCAACATGACCGGCCGTACCACCACCGGCAAATAATATTTTGGTTTTCATTGGCTTGATTTTCTCATCCGACTGAGCTTTATGCCCTCTGAAATCTCTGGAGTTCTGCGGGCAACACCTAGTACATAGCCAATTGCAATTAAGTTGGCTAATAATGATGAACCGCCATAAGAAATAAGTGGCAAGGTAACGCCAATAACAGGTAATAATGAGGTTACGGATCCAATATTTATAGTGACTTGGGCAATAAACCAACACGCAACTCCAGCAGTGGCATATCTAGAGAAATCATCCTTAGTTTTTAAAGCAACTCTTAGGATCGAATAAATTAATGCCGCGTAGAGAACTAATACCAATAAGGTGCCTAACAAGCCTAACTCTTCGCCAATGACTGAAAAAATAAAATCCGTATGCGCTTCAGCTAAATTTGCCCACTTCTGTTTGCTAGCTCCTAGTCCACTTCCCCATAAACCGCCGCTGGCTAAGCCCATGATGCTGTGTGCAGGTTGCCATCCAGAAAACTTGTAATACTTTTCATCAAATGGATCAAATAATGCGGCAAATCTGCTCATTCGATAATTGCTGCTCAACACAAAAGCGCCACCAACAACAACTGCAAAGATTCCTATCCCAATGAAATGTTTCATCGGCGCACCTGCGATAAACAAAATTCCAATAAAAATGATCAAAACCAACAATGCAGTTCCTAAATCACGCTCAAATAAAATTAGTATTTCAACAACTGCAAAACCTGGTGAAATCAACCAAAATGGAGATTTCTTTCCAACATATTCACCAATTCTTCGTAATTGCAAAGCGCACCAAAGGATTAACAGAAATTTTGCGATCTCCGACGGCTGTAGAGTAAATCCAGCGATCTCAATCCAGTTTCTATTTCCCTTAACATTTTTTCCCAAAAATGGAACAAATGGCAACAATAAAATCACTATGGAAATTGATAGTGCATACCGAGCCATTCTTGGCCAAACGGCTCCTTGAACTTTAAATGCCCAATAAAATGCAAAGCTACCTAGACCCAAGAAGAAAAACTGACGCAAAAATATTGCATAAGCATTCCCGTTTTCTTGCAGCGAAGTGACGGTGGAAGAGGATAGAACCATGGTTAAACCCAATGCGGATAGGAAAACTGTGCTCCAGATAATCAAGTAATAAGGGATTTCTGGTCTTGCCAAAATTCTTGAGTATTTCTTGATAACTAGATTGCTACTCATGTTAAACCAACTCTTTAATGGCTTGAGCGAATAATTGGCCACGTTCCACATATGAATCAAACTGATCCATTGATGCACAGGCAGGAGCTAATAAAACTGTGTCACCAGATTTTGCGGTTTTTTTCGCCTGGGCTACAACATCTTTCATCAGTTGTTTTGCATCGCCACTTTGATCAACTCTTACTAATTGCGTAGTTGGTGAGTGCAGAGCGAATGCCTGGGCGATGATCTCTCGGTCTTGGCCAATAAGAATTATTGATTTAATCCGGCTTCCGGCTCTTTTGGCCAACTCATCCATACTGGCACCCTTTGCTAGACCACCAGCAATCCAAATGACATTAAAATATGAAAGTAACGATGCAATAGCAGCATGAGGATTGGTTGCCTTTGAATCATCAACCCAATTTATTTCATCCTTACTTAGAACTAACTCCATGCGGTGGTGATCTGTTGAAAAATTCTTTAATCCATCTTTAATAGCTTGGTATTTAACCCCAAGCGATAACGCAAGTGCGGATGCAGCCAACGCATTCATGATGTTGTGAGGCACAGTTGGAGTGATATCTACAAGCTCTGATATCTCATTTGCTTCACTTGGTGAAGGAGAAAAAGCTCGGTCGATTAATAAGTTCTCCACCACCCCTAATTCACCTGGCTGAGGTGTATCAAGTGAAAACCAAATTACTGATCCACCTTGAACTTTGGTTGATAAAACTTTGTCGGATTTATTAACAAATGATTTCTTTGCTTGCTTAAGAAGTTTTAGTTTTGCTTGCGCATAATTATCAAAGTTCCCATGCCAGTCGATGTGATCCTCAGCAATATTAAGAAGTGCTACCGACTCATATTTAGGTAATTCACTCCAATGAATTTGAAATGATGATAACTCTAAAGCTAAATAATCCAAGGCAGGCTCTTGCATAACCGACTCAATAACGGTTTGACCAACATTGCCACAAGCTGCGCCATTGATTTTTGCGCTCTTAAATATCGATTCCACCATTTTAATTGTGGTGGTTTTGCCATTAGTACCGGTTAACGCAACCCACTTTTGACTTGGCGCAATTACCTCTTTAATTCTCCATGCAAAATCAACCTCACCAATAATTTCAACGCCTAAATTCTTAAGATTTAGTACTACTGGATGGTCGGCTCGCCAGCCTGGTGAGACCACCGCGAAATCAATCCCTTGTGGAATTTGGTCGATTACATTTAAATTTGAATTGGTTTTTTCATCAAATAGATATGAAGTCGCTCCAAATTTTTTTAATGCTT
>Ga0208784_1000911_pt1 | contig 13090 bp, 26 predicted proteins | sample DEB19_08_DNA_FD_184531 | JGI IMG/M metagenome (GOLD analysis project Ga0208784, IMG submission 184531) | Aqueous microbial communities from the Delaware River and Bay under freshwater to marine salinity gradient to study organic matter... | ecosystem: Environmental > Aquatic > Marine > Coastal ...
ACTAGGAGTGTGTCACCGGTAGCTATTGGTCCCTTATAACCTAATGGAGTTTCTACGACCTTAGCATACCTATTAGAGAACTTATGGTCCTCTTCAGATGTGCTAACTATTAAATCTATCCCGCCAATCTTTCTCGTGTTGTCGTATCTTTTTCCATTCATAGGTGTTACTATGAAATAGAATGGAGATTTCATTTTAAAAACTTATATTATATTCAATTGAAGTTGGTATAGTTGAATTAAATTCCTTCCAAAGACAAACCTCTTGCTTGTCATTTATTATGTAAACCTTTATAGAAAGTTTGTTTGGGTCTAACTTAATTAAGTGTATCTCATTAGATTCATTAAGAACCTTCTGACCTACAACGTAGTGCATTGCACCACCCTTATAATCAGGACCTACTGAAACCTTTCTAATATCCATTATGATACTTTATTTACAGTTAATATAACAGAAGGAATAGATGGTAATTCAGTTGGAAATGGAGACGTTGGAATAATTGGACTTGCTTCATAATAAATTTCAATATTAGAATTGGTAGCTACCCAAGCTATTTGACAAGTACTTGCAACACTTGAAATCTCAACAAAGAAATTCCAAGATGCAACAATTAAATGATTTTGATTAACAAGAGTCAATGACGTTGTACTATTGTTTACTGCGACATCATCCTTTATTAAGTATATATAAACATCTTCATCAGGACCACCCGATGTCTTATTTAACTGAGCAATGAACTGAATATTATAAACACCCGTCTCTGAAAAATTTATTTTTGTAGGATTACCTAAAACATCATTAGTTATACTAACACCATTAGTAAAGTCAACAGTATTAAACTTCATGTAGTTTATTGTGTTAGCAGCAGTAGTCTGAGTAGTAGTGTCGTAAAATGAACCGTAAATATTTGTTGGCAAAAGATTAGAAAAATCTTTCCAAATAGGAGAGGAACCCGGACCCTGACTACAAAGTATTTGACTTAGTGAACCCGGAGAACCATCTGCATCCCATATAGGACCACCACTCATATATAAACTATATGTATACAAACTATATGTACCTAAGTCAACATCCTGAGTAGCCCCTGTATAAGGAACATAAACAGTAAGGTCAATTAAATCTATGATATCAGATATCATAAAGTTCTTGGTATTCAAATTGTCATTTGTTTCTGTGCCAATTACATAGTCTTTAAGACTTGGTTTTGAAGCAAATGGATATGTACTTATCTTTGCCATTTTACTTTATACTAATGTTAATAAATATAATGTTTTGTTAATTAAAGCAAGCATCTCATCCATGATGTTCTGAATCTCAGATGGATAATTATTTCTTTCTCCGTCAATTAATGACTGCATTTCTTTTAAGTGTTCAACAGCAGACATATTTTTAGACTCAGGAATAACAATCTCTACCCTTTTAAATCTACCAAAGTACACCTCACTAAACTTGTCAGTAAGATCTAAGATACCATCATAGTATCCATTAAGAGCCTTGTGCTCTGCAAACGAAGTTGTTTGCAAGTGTGCGATGTGCATCATGTCTCTAGACTGAAACAACATCCCGATAAATTTACTTGGTGTCATTTTGTTTTTGTGTTATCTCTCCTGTTTGTACGTTAATTACTGAATCAATTCCATACTTTTCAATAAGCATCTTCTCATGCTCTGCAAATTCTTTTTTCAAAGCATCAACATGACGAATGATATTTTGCTTTTGAAGTTCTAAGTCTCCTAAAGCCATCTTAGACTTATTAAAGTCTGTGTTCATTTCCTGAATCTTTGCTAGTTCTTGGTCTGTTACTTTTCTCATTTGATTTGATTTTTTGCAAATATAATTATTATTTACAAACCCTTTCATTAATACCGTCACCTAAAAAGATGCAGCACTTAATTATTAGTTTTACAATAGGATTCTTGACCATGTCGTGAGCTAATTGCAACGCAACCTTTCCGCTCACCCAATACTCACAAAAGAAATCCTTTGCTTTCTCACCCTTATGATTCTCAACCGTTGCAGGAGCGTCCATATTTATAGACACATCCTCAAAACTCTCAGGCTTTAATATGTTCATTACTTCTTAATTTTTAATGTTGATACATAACCACCCACTGCAATCACAGCAGATATTCCAATTTTTACGCAGTTGTTGGTACTCCACTCAAAGTTGTCCCAATCAATGTTTACCCATGCGTTAGCAACAGCAACCATTATACCTAGTATAGTAGTTGCAAAGTCAGGATTTATCTTCTTCATTGTTTATTTTATTATACAAAGGTAAGTAATTTTCTTTTAACCATTTGTCAAAAGACTCTAGCGTATAAGCCGCATAAACAGAACTATAGTCCTGAAAGACAACCTTTATACATCTAGTCCCCGCATCCTCAACGTCCTCAAAAAGTATATATTCGTGATAATCAATTATAATAGAATAGTTAATATCAAAGCAGTGATTGAATCTTTTCCAACCCTGATCCCTTAACTCTATTTTCTCTTTGCCCTTAAAGAATGTTTGTATCTCATGCCTAGCATAACACCTTAAAGTATAAAATGGATTTTCCATAATTAAAATATTTCACCATTTTCAATTAAATAATTATTAACTTTAAAGTTATCACCCCTCATGCTGACCCTCGCAAAACCATGCACATGATTGTTGCATTCAAAATATTCCGGCTCTAACTCGCAAAGGCAGCCGGTTGAAAATGTATTAATAAGTTTCCCATCATATACCTTCTCAATGTTCTCACTCTTTCTATGAAAGTGCCCACAAAGCACATGGCGTTTATATTTATTAAACAAAGTCTTAGCAGGGTTAACCCCACCACTCTTCATCCTATCACCATGCTCCACAAGTAAATCCCCAAAGTATACCTTTGTTCTTTTGTCTATATAAATTATTTTAAACTTTTCAAGTTCAAGTAATATGTTTAACTTAAACTCATCACAGTCTAAAAGCTCAGGAGCCTTAATAATCAAGTATCTCTCTAATCTATGTTCGTGATTACCCGGTTTAAAATAGATATTTGCTTTTGGAAACTTATGCCTTAAATATTGAAAGAACTCCTTAGCCATTGCAATCTCTTGTTTAACTCCCGGTCTTTTACGTGCATCCTTCTCATGGAATGATAATCCAAAGAAATCTAAAATATCACCATTCAAGTAAACCGTATCGCATCCATCCTTTACACCTTTATCAACAGCTAATTGTACCGCCTCAATATCGTGATAAGGAATATGAATGTCTGATAAAACTAAAATCTCTTTATTTACTTCAGGTAGCTTGAATACTTTAGGATACTCAGCCCAACTCTCAGGCAATAAATATTTTGTATCTCTATCTTCAGCCTTACTAAAAAAACTTTTGTCAGCTACTTTATTTTTCTGTGCTTTACCCGAAGCACCCCGATAATATCTGATGTGTTGCCTAACAGTTTCCGCACTATTAAAAGATTCTTTGTTTTCATTATAAATCTTTCTTGCTAATGCTTGAGTTGAAGTATTAGGAAATTTACTTAAATAATCTTTTACAATTATTCCGTTACTTGGTTTTTTTGACATTACCTATGTTTAAGTTCAACAACAGTGTCAGTCAGCATATCAATCTTATTAGATAATTTTTCCATGCTCTCTGACAACTTCTCCATGTGTTGACCTAAACTTTCATGCTTTAGTTCAAATGTTCTCTCAAGAACTTGGTTCTTGGTCCAAAGCATTTCGACTTTTTTCTTGGTGTTATCGTGCTCACCTATGAGCCTTATAAGAAAGAATCCTATTATTGCTATGAGTAAAGAGATTCCAAAAAGTAAGTATTCCATATCACAAAGATAATAAAAGATCTAACAATTCCTGCTGTGGAAAACAGTCAACCTTTGTCTTTATCACATTAGTATGACTCCAAAGACCCTTAGTCTTTGTAACCGTAGGAACGCTACACATATCAAAAGCTGCCGCACCCTTCTGTTTTACTAACTCAGGAAGTCCCTTCCTTACATCAATACTATCTCTATTAGCTATAAAATTAATCCAATCCTTTAACACATTAAGCTGAGTATTTGAGTACCTATGCCAAACTTTAAATCCTCTGAATGGCTTTGCTAATGTAACCGTTTGACTTTCTACAACAGATCTTCCTGCCCAAGTCTTACCATTAACAACCTGACCAAAGTTACATACCTCAATACCCACACTGTTCCTATGAAGCTCAGTGTTACCCACGCCTAAGTGCCAAGCATAGCATCCGGCAGGAAACGCCTGAACCAAAACACCATCATGAGAATTGTCATCCCCCTTTATCGAAGGACCACCCAAAACAAACTCAGTTCCAATCTTACCCCTGTCGTCATTAGCCCATCCCGATATAGTATTATATGGATTATGCCATCCGGCAGTGTGGTGTAAGAAAACCCAATCCTTGTTTGTCTTAGTCTCAATATATTGAGACGAAGGCATGAACTTCTCTGCGTACTTCATGATTATTCAATTGGTGGTTCAGGAGGAGTTGGTGGAACCCAATCAATAAGTGGTAAATCTTTTACCCACATAAATTCAGGGTTTACACACTGATCCATTTCTTGTGTACTTATAATCCAATTAGGAGGAGTGTTTCCATCCTCAACGGGATTGAAGTAGCTGTCAGGAGCAAACCATTGTCCTACTAAGGAATCCTTTTGCTCTATTGTTAATAAACCTACTTTCATATTTATACTTGTCTTTGTAATGTTGTGTTAAAAGTTTGTACTCTATTGTATAGATTAGCCGCCTCTGTATCAGTTAAACTATCACCTATTGAGGCAAACGCACATTGTTTTTGTGAGTAATATAAAGCAGTACCATTATTATTTGCAGCACCTAAATAAAAATTTATTAAAGAAGTTGCGTTACTTGGGGCAGTACCATTTACAATTATAGAACCATTTTTAAATAGCTTGATAATATTTGATGCCGTTCTTGAACCACTATAAAAACCTAACGTGTTTGTTGTTGCAACTGAATTAGAAGTTGTAGTATTATTTAATCTAAACTGACTTGAATTATTTGAACCTAATTGTAAATCAGAATATGAATCAGGAGTTGATTTTAGTGAGCCAATATCTACTCTAAGAGTAGCATCTACACTATTTGTTCTTGAATAAAAACTTAAATGTCCACTATTTAAAGAAAGATTCGTTGTTGTATTTAAAAAAGTGTTAGCATATGCATTAGTACCATTAGGAGTTGCCCCTAAACTATCATGTGTCCATCCACCTGCAAAAGTTAATCTAAACGCAGCATTAGTATCTAAAGGATTCTTTAAGTTATACTTTTGTGAGATAGCTATTTGACCAACCATAGGATATACAGCTTTCATTTTAGTCCACAAATTATCTGCCTTCAATCCTATAACTAAATCATTTATAGCAGGAGCTTCTACTTGATCTACAATATTTGCAGCATTTATAAATGCTTGTGCATCAGAATCACTTACTGTTGGAGGAGATAAATAAATAGCTCTACCTAAAGCTATTTGGAAATTTTGTACTGCTGTATAAAAATCAGCCGCTTCAGCATCTGTTAATCCATCTCCAATTGAAGCAAAGGCGCACTGTTTTGTTGAATAATATATAGCAGAACCATTACTATTTGCAGCACCTAAATAAAAATTTGTTAGAGATGTTGCGTTACTTAACGCAGTACCATTTACAATTATAGAACTATTTTTAAATAGTTTGATAATATTTGATGCCGTTCTTGAACCAATATAAAAACCCAAGGTGTTTGTTGTTGAAACTGAATTATAAGCTGTTGTATTATTAAATCTAAAATAAGATAAATTTTGTGACCCTAATGCTAAATCTGAATAAGAATTAGGAGTTGATTTTAGCGAACCAATATCTATTTTAATAGTAGCATCTACACTATTTGTTCTTGAATAAAAACTTAAATGTCCACTATTTAAAGAAAGATTTGTTGTTGTATTTAAAAAAGTATTTGCATACGCATTTGTTCCATTTGGTGTTGCACCTAAACTACTATGTGTCCAACCACCTACAAAGTTTAATCTAAATGCTGCATCGGTATCTTGGCTATTGACTAGGTTGTATTTTTGTGTGGTTGCAGTAGACCCTGCCATAGGATACACAGCTTTCATCTTTGTCCAAACTCCTGCTGTCTTCAAGTCATTAACTAATGTATTTGTAGCTACCTGAGTTGTTGTATCAGTTATCTGAGTAGAATATAAATAAGCATTAGTCTCATTATTGTAAGCTGTATTGTAATAGAAAGATTGAGCAGGACTCATATTTCTTCCCAAAGTATACTGATATTGTTCTACTATTTGATTAAATACTTGAGCTTCTAAATCAGTAAGACCATCCCCTATTGAGGCAAAAGCACATTGTCTATTTGAATAATATGGTGCTCCAACAAAATTAAATGCACCAATCCATTGTGACCTTGTAGATGTAGCACTTGATGCTGCAGTACCATTAATTATTGCACTACCATTTCTAAATAATTTAATAACATTTGATGCAGTTCTGCTACCTACAAAAAAAGCCGCTGTATTTACTCCTGTAACAGAATTATAAGTAGCTGTATTATTTATCCAAATTGCTGTATTAGTTGGTGCATGATAACTTCTTAACTGCATAATAGTATAACTATCAGGAGTTGAATTTCCACCACCCATATCAACACTTACAGTTGTGTTATTTGTTCTACTATAAAAAGATAAATGAACACTATTTAATGATAAAGCATTTGTTGCTAAAAAAGTATCTGCATAAGCATTTGTTCCATTTGGTAATGCTCCTGTGCTTGAATGAGTCCAACCTCCTGTAAATGCTAATCTAAAAGCAGCGTTAGTGTCAGCAGGATTTATAAGGTTGAATTTTTGAGATGTAGCTGTTGAACCTATAAAAGGATACAACGCCTTCATCTTACTCCAAATATTAGCAGCCTTTAAGTTTACTACTAATGTATTAACAGCAGTCTTCTCGGTGTCACTCAATGTAACCCCTGCACCCGCCTCAGCAGTAAAGAAAGCCTCAGCATCCGGATCATAAGAAGGACCCGTAGTACCACTAACGTAATTAGAGGAAATAGAGTTGGCTATGGCAATCATTAATCCTGCCATGTCCTACCATAAAGCGTTAATAAGTGTAGCAGTAGTGCTAGATGAAAGGACCTGCTTAACCTGAATAGGTAAGAACGACCCCGCAGGAACAGCGTTAAACAACACCGTGTCCCCATCTATTGTTACTAGGTTAACATTACCCGCACCTCCAACATATAACACACATCCCGTGTTAGGTATTGTTGTCTGAGCAGAGTTGTTGTAAATAGTGTAAACCTGACCTATAGCGGTAAATATATCTGCATTTAAAGCAATAGTATCATCTGAGTCTACAGACACAACTGTAGCTGCCTTATTAGATGTAGTATTATAAACAATGTCACCCGCCTTAATGTTTAATTGAATAAACGAAGAAACCGAAGTGTCAATTAATTTATTAGAAGCAATAGCGGTGCTAGAGCCTGTAACTATACTAACAGGAAATGGAATCTCTGCGTCATTAGATGGTATTATCCGTAACGCCCTATTGGCTTGAAGTTTCTGTACCCCCATAAGGAAATAATTTATTTAGTTTATCTTTTCTTTTATTACAACCACAGTCTTTACCCGTAACCTCAGAGACCTTATCCACAACAGCCTTTATACCCGTCGCTGTAGTGATCTTCTCTATAGTGTCACCAAGACCCTTACTTTTTTTATCATGAAATATTACTCTCATTTTTTCTTTTTTGAAAACTCAGTATAGCCCTGACTCAAGTTCTGACGAGTAGCTGAATCAAGAGATATTTTAGATGCCTGCTCTCTCAAATTTTTCATATTCCCTTCATTAATATCAGGTTTTTTAGAGTCTTCCTTTTTAATTATCTGCCTATGAAGAATAGGTTTTTCTGTCTTAACAGCACCCTTAACATTTGATGAACTCTTCTTCTCATTATCTCCATCCATCTTTGTCTCTGACAATGGATAATCTCTTTTTAAAATATTATTTTTCATAATGCAAATATATTAAATTTTACTTACCCTTTTTCCCATACCTACCTTTAACTTTTCTTTTTTCTTTGAAGCCAACTTACTAGGAGATATCTCACTCTTAGTCTTTGGTGTCTTTGATGAAACCTTTACAGTTGGTCTACAGTACTCATTCTTTCCTCCACCACCACACGGCTTACCCGTCCTAGTATCTATCCACTTCTCTTTCTCCCACCTTTTTAACGAGGTACCCTTATCACTCTTCCTTACATTACCCGATTCTTTCCTGCACTTAGCTATAGCCTGTGATGCCCTTGCAGATGGGAACACCTTGTACTGAGCCTTCACCTTATTATAACAAGCGTCTTTCATCAGTACTTACCCTTCCTGCTTTTAGGACTACTCTTTGTCGATCCTCCCGGTCCCTTCCATAAATAACTACAAGCCCAATACTTTGCACTCAACTTGTCCTTCGCTGTATCACACCCGTGTCTTGCCCTGAAACTTTTTCTAGCAGCAGCAGAATAATTATGACCATAACCTTCAGCACCGAAGTGTATCAACTTCTCCTTGCCGTTAGCACAAGCCTTAACCATCATCTTCTTACCCGGTCTATCTGAAGAGACAGGGCTGTTGCATTTCATAGAAGACTTCTTAGCCATTACTGACGATAAGCTCTAGTGTTGTTACCTTGAGTATGTGGATTAACCTCTTCGGTTTTTGGCTCAACCTTTGGTTCAGCCTTTGGCTCTTCTTTCTGAACAGGAGCTTTAGTCTCAACATTGTTGAGATCAACTAGCCCCGACTTAGTTGTTTCTTTCTTTGCCATCGTTTTTTATTTTTTCTTTTTACCAACAAAAGACTTCATGCTTTCAATTGTAGGCATAACATCTTCTCTTGATATTTTATTTTTTTTATTTGTAGATTTATCACGATTAGATATATTAACATCGTAATCCTTTTTACCTTTAGAGTAACCCAAAGTATCTAAACTAATTGTTTTCCCCGGTATATCCAATTTTACATTACCACTTTTGCTAGCAGCATAAGTTCCATAAGGTCCACTTATTCTTTCTTTTAATCCTGACTTAGCAGAAGCCGAAGTTTTTCTTTTATCTTCAGAACTCATCTTTGTCTCAGACAAAGGGTAGTCTCTTTTTAAAATATCATTTGGCATAACTATTATTTTTTCTTTTTAACCATCATTTTTTTAAAACCCTTTTTTTCTTTGGACTCCATAGACTTTGATTCTTTTTTCTCATGAGCCATCATGGCTTTTTTAGAAGGATACTTTTCTTTTCCTCCATATTCAGAGATCATCTTCTTCTTAGCCATTAGTACTTACCTTTTTGCTTTACGCTACTCTTAGATCCAAGGACACCCTTAGACTTACCCATAGCCATAACACTCTTGGTAGCACCACCCTTGGGACTAATCTTCTTAACAGAAGAACCACCACCTGAAGGCATCTTCATTCTTGAAGAACCCGGTAAACTTGGAACAGATTTTTTTCCTTTCATGATTTTTTGTTTTTAACTTTGCAGCAAATATAATAAAATTTAATGAAACCAAAAAAGAATGATTACCTAAAGTATCACAGGGTGATATGCCATTACATCAAAGTAAAATATAAGATAGGTCAGGCTGACCTTGATATGCTACTCTTTCTATACTCAGAGGGTAGATTCAACAAGGACAAGTTCCTAGAGTTCAACCAAGTTATGCCGTGGGACAATAGTAGGTTTGAGAAGCTCAAGCAGAACGGGTGGATAGATGTGTTCCGCTCTCACTTTAGAAACAGGAGGGCATTGTACGAAATCTCGTACAAAGGGAAGAATCTTGTGGCTACATTCTACAAGAAACTAAATGGTGAGGAGATTGTTGAGAATGGTAGAAGTAACCCACTGTTCAAAGCAAATGTTGGTTACTCCGACAGGAGATATAGAAATATGATTGTTGAGATGAATAAGTTTATTCGACAACAACGACGTCTCGCTCTTGAATCACAGAGTACTGAGTCTCCTGAATGATCATGGTGAAACCATGTGACTTGTCGTAGTAGATGACGTCTCCCGCTTTAATGTGCGGGACCTCTGTGCCGGGCTGAACCACGACACCCTTCTTGTATCTAAACTGATTTGCGTCTTCTCCTGAAAGGATTAGACCCGACTTTGTTTTTATCTCCTCATCAATTGGAGTAATTACTATGTACTTACCTATAGCTCTCATACCGTTATGTTTACCCATATTGGAGTCTTATCTCCAAAGTATGCGTTTATTGTGTTGAAATATAAATAGTCAAGAGCATCATCGTATGTCATACCCTCATTATTCATAAGCAATTCTACTGCTGCCTCAACAGAGTAGACTAACCTTAGTGAGTTTGCTTCTATTCCAATGATGGCATCATCGAAACCATCTGCCTTTAAGAACTCCTCATCCGGGTAGCTCTCTAGTATATCATTTAGTCTTATCATCTTTCATGAATATTAATACAATGAATCCCATTGCTATCATGCCTATTATCAGTCCGAATCCAAACATCATAAGCAAAGATATTAAACTTTCTCATACGACCTCGCCATCGTAATAATTGCGTTGGTGCTTAGTATTGTTGTTGCAACGCTCACCGCATTTTGCAGTGCGCTCCTTGTGACCTTAAGTGGGTCTATCACACCCATCTCAATCAGGTCCCCATGTTGTGCGGTCTTGAGGTTGTACCCATATCCAAGTGACGTGCCCGCACCATACACCGAGCTCACCTCTATCCCACCGTTCTCTAGTATCTGTGTAAGCGGAGCCTTCATCGCAACCTCTAGTATCCTAGCCGCAACCATCTTCTCCTTACTGTCGTCACGACCCACAAGGTCTCTTGGGTTTATCTCATACAGTGCCTTGCCTGCTCCGGGAAGTATCCCCTCCTCAAGTGCGGAACGGACAGCACACACCGCATCGTCCACCCTATCATACAGCTCCTTCTGCTCAAGGTCAGTGTTGCCACCAACAAAGATCACCCCGATGCCACCCGTAAGCGAAGCTATCCTCTCTAGGATAAAGTCCTTGTCAGCCTTCTTGGTAGCAATCTCATGCGCCTCCCATAGCTGCTTAACCCTCTCGTCGATTACTTCTTGCTTACTCCTGAAGTTAGATTTTAGGAGAATGGTCTTGTCCCTGTCCGCAATTATTTTGTTTGCGTGCCCTAGGTCCCCAAAGTTTATTAGGCTTAGGTCATCACCCGTCTTCTCGCTAAAGTATGTTGCGCCTACACTCACCGCAATGTCGTGCATAAGCTCATGCTGCTTGTATCCAAAGTTAGGGGGTGGTATCACACAAACCTTCAGGTTCCCTTTCATCACGTTAGCCGCAAATGTGTTTATCACGTTCTGATTGCACGGTGCAATGATCAACAGCTTCTTCCCCTCGGTTATGATTGGCTTTAGGATATTCTCAATTTGTAATATGTTCGATATCTCAATGTCTGCCACCATCACCATCACGTCCTCTAGGATACACTCGTCCCTTTTCTGATCGTTGATGAACAGCGGGCTTGAGTACCCCCTCTCAATCTTTAGACCCTTTGTGGTCTCTGAATATGTCGATGAGGTCTGACTCTTCTCAACTGTTACTATACCATTCGTCCCAACCGCATTATACACCTCAGCTATTGTCTTACCAATCTCACCATCGTTGTTTGCAGATATGCTCGCTACGTCCATCACCATCGTTGGTGTAACCTCCCTAGCCCTCTCCTTCAATATGTCCACCACCTGTCCTGATATGTCCACCATCTGCCTTAACACCTCGGTCCTGTTGTGCACAGGCTCAATCATCTCAAGCCCCGCCTTCACTAACCCTTCAGTCAAAACAATCGCAGTGGTCGTCCCGTCCCCGGCACTAGTAGCGGTCCTGTCCGCAGCCTCCTTCATCATCCTTACAGCCAAGTTCTCAACAGGGTCAATCAGGTCAACAGCCCTAGCCACAGTCACCCCATCCTTTGTCACCGTGATACCATGTGTGTGGTTTGGCGACTCAATAAGCACCGTGTTGCCGCTTGGTCCCAACGTGCTCTTCACAGCGTTAGCCATCTTTGTTATCCCACTGATTAGTTTCTCACGACCCTCTGATCCGAAAGCCATGTTCTTTGGCGTGTAGCCCGAATTATCCCTGAAGTCCATTTGATTTAATTTGAGTGGCAAATTTACGGAAGTGATACGATAACACCAAACAAGAGTTATCAACAATGATGTTGATAAGACAAGTAAACCACGCTGTACAGAAATGTCAATTTATTCTTCCCCTATATATATATATATTTCCCTCCTTTATATATATTTTTTATAGTTATATTTTTCTTTTAATATTGACATAATTGACATAAAACTAATAATCAATAAGTTAGATAACATATTTATAACATTTAAATGTCGATAATCTAGTAATATATAAAAAAAAAGAGGCTACCAAAAGATAGCCCCCTTAAAAAGTAGAATTGGTCTAGTACATACCACAACCTGAATCCATAGATTTCGACATCATCATGGCTTCAGAATACATACTAACCTTCTCAGCACGCTTCATTACTTTACGCATATTAGCAGCCTGAGCAATACCCGTCATACCATCAGGTCTGTTGTTAATCAACATACCATCCTTTACAGTAAGACCCATGCCGGACCCCTTCTGTTGGTAGACACTGTTAGACAAGTTAACGTACTTCATGGAGTAAAGGTAATAATTTTTACGAGATGGTTGGAGTGTGGGGGTTATCCGGTGGTTTTACGAGGCGAGGCGGAAAAGGAAAACGGCTTTTTTTCTGAGAGGGGGGGTGCCGAATCCGTCCGCCCCGTGTGGATTTTTTGGCTTTTTGCTAGCCGACAACAAACGGATAAGGGACTGCTCTCTATCCGATCCTGTTCAGTCCGCAAAAGTTTTGCGGGATGACGGCAATTGCTTCGTCCGTCCTCCCGTCCGTCCTCCCGTCCGTCCTCCCGTCCGTCCTCCCGTCCGTCCTCCCGTCCGCCCGACCGACCGACCGACCGACCGACCGACCGACCAACCGACTAA
>Ga0208784_1000912_pt1 | contig 13057 bp, 32 predicted proteins | sample DEB19_08_DNA_FD_184531 | JGI IMG/M metagenome (GOLD analysis project Ga0208784, IMG submission 184531) | Aqueous microbial communities from the Delaware River and Bay under freshwater to marine salinity gradient to study organic matter... | ecosystem: Environmental > Aquatic > Marine > Coastal ...
GTAGGATTTCGTGCTTGTGCAGTTTCACGGGCACCTTTTGGGTCATTGGCATATACTTCTTCCTTGAAGACTTTGCCACCGACATAGAGTTGAACTTCGTATTTCATGAGTTTGTTTGTATTTTGAAAAAAGTTGGTGATTTTACTGCGGCAGATGACCCATAGGGTCTGTGACACGAAATTGCAGAAAAATCAGGTTTTTGCTTCAGTGGTGGACAGGGTTCTCAGTGAGACGCAAGTGAGAATCACAGGGTCTGCCAGTCTTGTGCCTCTTTAATGTTAGAATTGAAGATAAATAATGGTGCTTATGTGTGGTAACTTAAGCACAAGATTGGAGGCAGAAATGCCTCTTTTCTTTTATAAATAATACTACCACACATAAAGCAGTATGAATAACTTTTACACTTACGCATATTTGCGTGAAGATAGAACTCCTTACTACATTGGTAAAGGTAGTGGGAAAAGAGTTTATGTTAGACAAGGTAGAACTGTTCTAATACCGAAAGATAGAAATAGAATAATCTTACTAAAACAAAATCTAACTGAAGAAGAGGCATTTAGACACGAAAAATATATGATTGCTGTATTTGGTAGGAAAGATTTGGGAACTGGAATCTTACGCAATCTCACTGATGGTGGTGAAGGAACTTCAGGAATTATTGCATGGAATAAAGGCGGAAAGTGTAGTGAGGAATGGAAGAAAAAAGTTAGTGAATCAAAAAAAGGAAAAGCAAGAGATAAAGAGACAAGAGAAAAGATTAGCAAATCATTAACTAAACTAACTCACGAAGAAAGGAGAGAAAACTATAGAAAATACCAAAGAGAGTACAAACAAAAACAAAGAGAAAATCAAAAGGGTTCTTGATACTCCTTGATGTCGCTGTCATAATACTTTCGAAAAATTGAGTCTATTGTATCGTACCAAATACTATTCCCCGAAGGATAACCACATTCTCGTGCTTGATTGAGAAACTTAAGGATGCAAGTTTCCTCATTAGGAGTAAAATTAACGCGATTGAAAGTGTAACCGTCAGTCATCAATCATCTCCAAAGTTGTTGACAAGAAAATCCTCAAGTTCGCAAAGTTCCACCTCATCCAAGGAGGCAATGTAGTTATGTAAAGTATCTACTAAGACACCATTATTCTTTTGGCAGGTTTCATACAGAAACTCAAAAAGTTGCGTTTTGGTAGTCATAATCAGTTAGCGTAGAGTGGGAGTTTCTTACGGAGACGAATTGCGTCATCAATCATTTCACCAACCTGTTCGTAAATGTAGGAAGAACCACCTACATCAGCGAGTACATCTTGAGTGAAAAGTGTAGAGAAATAATCATCCTGATTGGTTTCCTCATTGAACTCAAACACATCATGTTGAGTGAATACAAACGCAGCACAGGGAGCGTTCTCACCTTGACTCTCAATCATTTGGTTGATAGAGTCACGAAGTTCAGAAAGTGTGCGGTACATAATCAAACAGGGGTAACTTCAACAGAACGGATAAGATTTGTGCGATCTTGTGTTAGGTAATCATCTGCAATCTTACCACAAGATGAACGAGACTTGATGAACCTTTCTTCATAGTAAGTCTCTGCAGTGTTGGGAACTTTGTACTCAATCAAGAGGCGATAGTTCTTCATCATCAAACTCCTAGCAGTTCTCGTTGTTCAGGGGTGAGAGATTCGATCAGTTCTTTACGCTTTTGTGCTTTGATTTCTCTCTGTTTTTGCAACTCAAGCATTTCATCTAAGATACGATCCATCGTGTAGAAATCATAATCTCCTCCACTGTTCCAACTGGATTCACCTTCGTTGTCAATGAAAATAGATTGTTTATAGTTATTGCCATCATCGTGCCAATCACAATACAGAGTGATTTTATAACCTTCATCAGTTTGACGAAAGGTTGCTCCACAAGGAGAAACTTTTTGTGCTTTGGTGAGAAAGTCCAGTAGTTCGGTGGTAGTAATCATTTTCAATCAATCAGGCAGGAAGGATACAGAAAGTGCCGCACCAGTTGCGAACCCAGTTTAGAGTTTCGTGATAAGATGTGCGGGGATTGCTCATCTCCATCGTGGAACCATTGCGAGGATTGTGAGCAACAGCGACGTAGAGATTGTCACACTCTTTGTCAGTGATTTGCTCAATCCACATTTGATTGACTTTACCTTCCTTCCAGTTAGTGTGGTAGGAGTAGACTTCGGAAACGATTGTGTTGCTCATACTACTAGGACACTTTGAAGGTGAGTAACTTTATTCCATGGCAGATAGCAGTGGATTATTGATACGATCCTCTGCAATCTTAAAGTATTCCCTATCCATTTCAATGCCAATAAAATTCCTATTTGTATTCACACATGCAAGACCAGTTGTACCACTGCCCATTGTATTATCAAGAACAGTATCACCTTCGTTACTGTATGTTTTGATCAGATACTCCATCAGATCTACGGGTTTCTGTGTAGGATGCAAACCTTTTTCTTGCTTGAATCGTAACACTGTCTTGGGGTATCTTGACCCATCTGGGTTATCACGATGCTTTGATTGTGCCTTACCATAAACCTCACCAATCTTTGCTGTGTCAGATGAGAAACCACTGTAAGGAGTTGAATACCACATCTGAGGGTTATATGTCGGTTTTTTGCGATAGAAAACCAGAATGTTCTCGTGTGACTTAAGAGGCATCACTTTCGCGTTCATAGGATTAGTTCCTTGTGGTTTTTCCCAAATCCACTCATAACGAAAGTTCTCAAGATTTGATGCCGCAAGTATAGTCGTGAATGGTTGTGCTGCAGTGAACACCATCGCACCATCTTCCTTACAGATGCGATTGTATTGCTCCCACAATCTATCCAGCGGAATGATACTATCCCACTTACAGGCAGTTGTACCATATGGCAAATCTACCAACACCAGATCTACAGATTTATCCGCAAGTGTTGGTAGAATATCTAGACAATCGCCAAGATGAAGATTCACCATTCGCTAATAGACTTCACAAAATCACATTCTACCAGTTTATTCACTTTTGTGCAAATGTAGTCATCATTTCCGATAGATTTACCACCTTGCTGTGGAGCAAACAGGCAATCATTAGATTCTAGATGATTCAGAAAATCCTCCTTTGTAAACCAAAACAAACGAGAACCCTCTTCAGTATTATTGATGCCGAAGAACACAAGACGTTCCCAATCCTTATCCTTTGAGACGTGATTGATGATGAACTGATCTTCTTTCACTCCACCCTTTTTGTCACGGGTAGCAAGAGAGAACTTAATCTCAGTGAGAATGTCATCAATCACACGATCATGTCCAGCAGTAGAAGTTTTTGCTCGCTTAACTTTACTACCTTTTGCCTCAAAGTATTTGGTGACGAAACGCTCACCGAACTCACCTTTTTGTTTGGGTGACATGAACACATAACCTTGGAAAGAAGTACCGACCCAAGGATCTTGTGCATTTTGATTGATATACTCTTGAAGAGATCCGTCTTCAAAAATTGTGTTAAACATTCTTGATTGGTATTGATACTACTAGGACACTTTGGAGGTGAGTAACTTTAATCAACCCCAACTTTTTGCCATCGTGAAGTTGGCATGGGAGAATACCTCACGATCCACTACCTTGAACGATCCAAACTTGTTATGAATGACATAACCTTCGTGGAAACTTGCTACATCCCAAAGATAACATTCAATGTCGTCCTCTTCGTGAATGAACAGGAACAAATCATCTTTGATAGACTTCACCAACTTCCACAAACGGATCAGGTTCTTGTCACAATCACATTTTTCTGCAATTTCATCCTCACAGATGGTACGTTGCTCACGGATGCAAGCGTTGATCTCTTTTTTGATTTGTGATGCCTTGCGATCACTCACAAACTCACACAGAGTTGACATTTGCTTGGCAAACTTACACACATCCTCCAGATCTTCACGATAAGGATTCAACGACACCTCAGGTTGCACAAACAGGCATTGTTTGGTGCTCACAAACTTGCTAGTGATAGGATGCGCTACCATTTCAGGCATACGCTCACCAGTGTAGTAAGTATGGGGACAAATGATAATCTCCTGACTCACAACCTCAGGGAACTTATAGGTAAGAGTGTTGGGTTTGAATGTATCAAGACCCTTACCGAAACCAATCCAATCTCCCTGATACACTTTCTTAGTGCGAGGCAGAAACTCCAGGCAGAAGATGAGGATTTGAGTTACACGAGGTTGTCCACCAAAATGAGTAAAGATGTCATCTTCGTTATAGCAAAGGCGAATCTTTTTCTTGTTAAATGCTGCTTTGGTGCAGACAAAAAACTTACCATTCTCAGGATTGGTGCCCCAAACAATAGCAGGACTTCCATCCATCTTGACACTGATAGTAGAATCAGCACTGAACCAATCCAGAACAGATAGATTACCCGTCAGGATTTCATCTTCAGGATGTTCTAGGTGCTTGTTTTGCATTGGTTGCCTTGTCATACTACTAGGACACTTTGGAGGTGAGTAACTTTTTACATCAGCAAATGTCGGTCTGTCTTATACAACAGGATCTCTCTTGCTTTCTTGGCAGCATAACCATCCTCAGTCTTTTTACGCCTTCCTGCTGTATATGTGATGTTAAAGTAATGTGTCTTCAAGGACTTACATTTACCATCAAACCATTCATCATCGGCACGATTTGCAAGGAATACTTTATCCTGACGATCGCAGAAGTCAATCAGTTCAAGTAGTGCATCATCACCAAATCCATTGCCATAATCAGCAAAACTGTCACGGTATGGTGGATCAAAGAAGAAGAAAGCATCGGGATCATCAGTTACACAATCCTTCCAATCTCCCGATGTGATGGTTGCAATTTGCAGTGCATTGTGCCACCATTCAACTACAGAACGATCATAAACTTCTGTCTTTTGATTCAACAATCCACTGGGAGTTCCATACCTTCCATTGGTATTCTTGTTGAGTTGATACACACCATTGAATCCTGTTTTCATCAGGAAGTACAATGTAGCAGATTCCACTGGTTTAGACCAACTCTCATAATCGTATGCGTGTTGATGCCGAACATCAAAGTACAGTTTCTTACGATCTGCCTTGTCCAGTGGGATATACTGACTCTCCAAATCATTCAGGCGTTGAATGAACTCATCGTAGTTCTCTTTGATACAACGATAGATGGAAATGATGTCTGCGTTGATGTCATTGATGAATACTTGCTGAGGTTTATACTCATTCATTGCGTGAATGAACATAGCACCACCACCAAAGAATGGTTCATAATAGGTACTAAAAGAGGTGGGCATCAAAGGTGCATAATGCTTGAGCACCTTTGTTTTTCCACCTGCCCACATAAAGAGAGGTTTAACCATCAACCAAACAGCGTATTGATACGCTCAGAGATTACTTCAACCATTATAGCATTGATTTGCTCTTTTGTGAAGCAATCAGTGTTCAGGAAGGCGCTATTATCACCAGGATTGTACTGATTAAAACCATACAAGTGAGCAACATTCAATGCCTTGCCAATCTGTCCATCTTCGTATGCACCTTCGCCAGTGCAGAAGGTAACATAAGAAACCTCAGGATTGACCTTGCGAGCAATAAAGTTGTTCTTAAACCATCGCTCAATCGCATTACCACGATCTTGCTGTTTCTTACCCTCAAAGACAGCAATCAGCACACCATCATAAAACCAAGCGCCACCATCAGGTTCGCAAGCACCCCTACCGCCAGGGATTTGTGCCTTGGTGAGTTTCTTCTGTAGAGTAAGTTTTGGATAGGTTTCTTTCAGTGCAGAATATACATCTTGCTTCAGATGCTTACATTGCTCATCAAGTTTACGAGCACGAGCATCAGTTGCTACGGTGCCTGTTTGAATACCACCGTTGAATCGGTAAGTTGTCATGAGAGTTGTGATTGTAATACTAGGACAGTTTGGAGGTGAGTAACTTTAATTGATAGGAAGTTTTGCTTGTGATTTACCCTTTTTGTGGTCATCAATGAACTTCCTCGCTGATGCTTCCGTCCTACACACTTTGAGTTGCTCTCCGTTGTGAATGACCATCAGTTGAGATTTTCCAAACGGAACTGCCGCATAGTTACCTTTGCCAATAATAAATCCTTCTTTCATTACACTTTCCAAAAAATCATGGATTTGGTTGCGACGAAGGTATCATAGCACCCCTGCAGCAGAATTGCAAGAAAATCAGGGTTTTGCTCTAGTGGTGGCCTTGAGTCTACTGTGAGACTCAGTGCCGACCCTAGCAGCAGGCACAAAAAAGGGGGGCAGAACCCCCAGAGTATAAAGTTGTGGGGTAGGATTAACGACGGACAACACTATCAAGCATCTCACCCTTCTCAAAAACAGTATCTACAACTCGTTGGAGTGCCTTTTCAGTAGCAATACCAACTTTGGAATATACAGGCACCACACAGAGACCAAAGACCTTCTCTTTGCCCCCAAGACGAAGAACCCTTCCAACTGTTTGCGTGAGTTCAATCACATCCATATTGCGAAGAAAGACGACCGCCTCTAGTTCGCTGACATTAATTCCTTCACTCAAAATAGAGCGATGGAAGCAAACAAACTTCTTGTTAGGGTCACGACCCCAAGCATTGAGGGTATCAAAGAATACCTCACGATTGACTTTCTTGCCATCAATAATCGCTCCAGTTTTTGAGGTGATGTAGAGGTAAGAATAACCACGCTGATTTAGTTGGGCAGCACAGTCAGTATGAGACATCAGGTTGATAAGTTGCTTCGCAGACTTAACACAGACCAGGATTTTCTTGCAATCAATATCCTCCAGAGTGTCCATAAGATTGCTACTATCACACTCTGCAGTTACCTGCTTCGGTGCAAGAACATCAAACTTCTTTGCTACAATTTTAGGAGCAATGATGTATCCACCATCAACAAGTTCAGGAGCAGAAACACGACAGATAATGTCACCATAGACATCACGATCGTTCATTCCAGGTTTGGAAGGAGTGAGCGAAGTCTTCCTGGTAGCAGTAAAGAAGTAGCAGCGCCGTGCATTAGCAGCAAAGTGCTCAGTTGCAGGGAAAAAGTTACGCTTTACGCTATTGTGCGCTTCATCAAAGTAGATGGTATCCACATCAATCTCTGCATCAGCAAGACGCTGAAGAGAGTTGTAGGTGGTTACAATCAGGCGATGATTGTCGGCATTAGCATCAACCCAGTTGCGAATCTCATACGGGCGAGTAGAACTTTCGTGGTGCGTCTCTCCCGAGTGGATATGGAAAACCTTTGCGTTAGTGATAAACTCTAGAAACTCAGCAGAGAGTTGCTCAGCAAGCAAGATGCGGGGAGCAACAACAACAATGGTCTGGGGAGTTTCAGACTGCAACTCACGCAGAGCATCATAGATCATAGTCAAAGTTTTTCCTGCTCCAGTTGGTTTAATCAACTGCCCCTTATTATGTTTCGCCATAGCAGCAACGCCACGCTCTTGATGGGGACGGAGTTGGATTTGCATTTGGTTCATCATATACTACTAGGACACTTTCAAGGTGAGTAACTTTAATTCGCTGCTTCTTTGTATCTCTTAAGGTCTTCAATCACACTCTTCAGTGTAGCACGACTGTACCCATTTGCATAATATGGAGACTTCTCAGTTTCATCAGATTCGCCATCAACATTTAAGCACACATCAACACCTTGCTGAAGCGTTTTAAGGATGCGCTCATAGGCATAATCGGGGATTTGGATGTAATTCATTGTTCTCAGTGGTTTGGTATCTAAAGACAAAAATAGCACGCTTACAGGCGACTGTGGAGCGTGCTGGTGAGGTTAATCAACCTCCATAAACTTCTTCAGCGATAGGAGTATCACCGAACATTTCTTGATACAACCAGTTATCAGGTTTGTTGAGGTTGTTTTCACACTCTTTCAGAAAAGCAATCTCACGAGTCCAAAACTCTACAGATTTCTTTGCTTTCAGATACTCATTGCGAGCATCATAGAGTTTGCGTTGGATTTCAATTCGGTCCATAATGAAGTCGTCCTATACTACTAGGACACTTTGGAGGTGAGTAACTTTAATTACCCTCAGTCTCCTGATGCTTGTGCTGCTGCTTTTGCTTTTGCTCTCATACGAACAGCAACAGCATTGCTCCACGTTCCTCCACCTGCTTCATACTCTTTACGAAGTTGAGAAAGAATTTCGCTAGAAGATTTCTTAGTCTTTTGTGCTGCTGCTGTTTTCTCTTTATTTCTAGCAGCATCTCTTTCCGCTCTCGTCATAGGAGCACCAGTTTCAGATTTCCACTGTCTGCGTGGTTTTGCTGCTGGTTTCTTCTCTTGCTGTGGTTTTGCTTGAGAGATTGCTTGAGATGCAGTCTTTGGTTGCTCTTTACCACTTTCTTTTGCTTTACGCTCAAGGTATGCTTTACGCTGTCTTTCTTTAGGAGTCATTGCAGCACTTCCTTTAGTTCCAGCAGTTCCAGGTTTCAGTTCTGTTGCACCTTTACCTCTTCCAGGTGCAGGTGCTGAAGATCCTCTTTGCTGACCAACATCTTTGCGTGGTTTATACTGAACTGGTTCAGTCTTTCCGCCGCCGACTGCTTTAACTCTGCGAATCTCAGGAGCAGTCTTTTTGCGTTCTTTACCTATTCTACCACCAGCACCAGTTTTGGTGATGGAAACACCACCACCCCAACCAAGTTGACTAGCAGCATCGCCATCAGATGCTTCGCAAAGAGACATAAACTCCTTAAAGGTCTTCATCTTAGTATCTAAACACTCTTTTTAGTATTTAGAACTCTTCTTCCTTTGCTTTATAGGAACCCTTGAAGACACGTCCTTCAGCATAAAATTGCTTCACTCTCTCTCGCCTTGTTTGGAGTAAAAGTTCATACTCTTCAGTTTGTTGCTTAGTGAAAACAAAATCTTGACGCCTCCAAGCATCTTTTAGTTCTTTAATGTGGGGCAAAACATTAGGGATTTGTTCAGTCATTTTCATCAACATAAACTTCAGGACTTTCATTTACATTCGTGGTATTCACACGAACATTATAGGGACTATTGAAGAACTTGCGAAATGCGGTTACAACAATAAGAAGAGTTGAAGTGACTCCTACTAATCCAAGAAAAGTAATAGCGTCACCAGAAAAAGAATAAGTTTCAGGATTCATAATCAATAATCGTAGTTGCCGTTAAGGTATTCGTTCATATTGAAGTTGTTAGATTCTTCAATCAAATCAGAGAGATCTTCTCCAACGAAATCAAAGTTTTCAAGTTCTTCAATCTGAAGATCATCAAAGCAGTCCATAGTTTGTTTTGGTGCTTACATTATTAGGACACTTTGGAGGTGAGTAACTTTTATTAGCGACTCATGATTGCTTTCATTTCTGCTCGTTTCTGTGCCTGTTGTGCTCTTGCTTCTGCGCCTAGTTCAGAATGAACATGTTTAATATGTGCAGTCTTTTGTGATGCTTGGCGTCTTGCAACTTGTTGACTATAAAGATTAGGTTCCATTGTAGGAGTTTGTTCTTCAATCTTTCTAGCAGATTTTGCTAACTTCTTCAGTCTTTGTTTTACTGCTTTTCCACCACTACGCTTTAGAACCAACTTTTCAATCTCTTTCTTTTTTGGTTTACCTTCTGGTCCTTCATATTTCTGAAGAGTATAAGTTTGTACACCACTATCACTTCTATGATAAGTTCCAGGAACTGCATGTGGAGGAGTATCTGGTTTCTTACCTTCACAGATTTCGTAGAACTCTCTAAATGTCAGCATTTTACTTATACTTTTTGATTATTTAGTTTTACTCAAACTCAAAAGATTTGTTTGATGCTTTCATCGTGGGAGTTTGATATTCTGGAGCAGAAGTCTCAACATATACTTCTATCTTAGTCTCATCATTCCAATGACGAATCACACCAGCAACAATAAAAGCATTAGTAATCAAATAGGTCGCAAAAATAAAAGTTCTGATAAGAGCGATCTTATCAGATTCACGATCACATTTACTTGCTTTCTCCCCAATCGCTTTTGCCCACCACCGCCAGGCAGTTTTGTTCTTCTTCATATTTTGATTTTCTTGATTTAACATACTCCAACCGATTCCATTGATGATGATAGCAAATCACAAGAACTCTTTCGTTCTTATGAATAGAACAAGCAAGATAATTTTGCTCATCTTTTGGACGAACTGCTACTTCTATTGTGATATATTCTTTGTCCTTAAAATAAACCCAACCTTCAATATCTTTGCCATCATTCCAGAAAACATAGTCATTGACATTTGGGATGTAACTCATACAAAGAACTGTTCTACTCCTTGGTATTTAATAGGCATTGAAGTCCAGGGTCTTGTGTCGTTAATGTCTACACAAACACCGATGGTTTTACTGTTGATTGGGGCAAAATATTCTCTGGTTTTGGTGTTGTAGAAGGAGTGAATGGTCCTAGTAGGAGACCCATTATTATAGTCAAACTTGCGAGTATTACATAACCAAATACTGACCACATTTCGCTTGAAATCTTCACATTCATAATAGTAACCTTCAGGTGGAGAATAAGGTAGAGGTGGAACTTCAACAATCATAGAACTTGTCTCTTGACATATACTCAATTTGTTTTTGCAGTTGTGAGATTTCGTGCTCTTGTTCTGCAATTTTTCTTTGTAGTTGTTCAATTCGTTCTTGGTATTGTACCTTTAGGTCAAATACCATTTTGTTGGTGTTTGTCATTAGGTTGTAAAAGATTCAACAACAGAAGATTCTAGATCTTCAGCGAGAGCATATGTTGGAGCATTAAGAATATTTTCTTTCAGATCACTATAGAACTTTTCATAGAATCCACCATTATCATCAGCAGTAATCAAATCAAAACATTCATCATCATCTTCTGCAATTACATTCCAAACTCCACCATATTCACTTGAAGGAAAGGGAACATAATGTTGAACGATGTAAAGAAACTTTTGTGCCATTTGTTTGTGTAAGTTACCTCTTTAGGTTAAGATTAGTTGTCGTCGTTGTCAAGATCGGAAAAGACTATAAACGAAGTTCCGATAGTCAAAAGGATGCCAAGTCCCATACCAAGAATAAAAGTCATCAATAAAACTCCATCAGGAAATATTCAACTGTAACCTCTTTTTCGGAGGCAAGTCGCTCAATCTCTTTCCAAAAGTCTTGGGCAACTTTTTCTTGTTCTGCTTTCATAATCAGGTCTTTAATGCGTTGCGAAATCATTTAAGTTGCTCCTCATCTTTAGGACGAATAACCCTGAAATAATATACCACGATTGATACTACCGTGGCAATCATTGCAGTGTAGATAGAAATTGCAAGTGCTATTGTCATCGGATTTGAGAACTTGGAGGTTTCTTGAGATTCTCTATCTCTTGCTGAGGATAGTATGCTTTATACATTGCATCATCGCGTTGGATTAGAAAGACATTCCAACCAAGAATGGCAGCAAAACCAATCAATCCAGCGACAACATACTTGCGGTTCATTTGTTCATCTGAAGTGTAGGAACAGGCATACCACCTTCGGTGATTTTCAAATAACATTATCAACAAAGTCAAGTGAAGGATAAACATCATAAAAATGAGTATCCTCATCGTTTTTCTTTACAATGCTTTTATGAGAATAAATTTCGGTAAGTTTGTGTGCCAGAATAATGGCATCAAACTTTTTCTCACATTGACAATCATAGATGACTTTTTGGGGAGAAAAGCACTTAACTTGAAACATTTGAAGTTCCTTTGTGTATGAGAGTATTATAGGGCATTAGGGCACCAAGTTCAAGTGCCCTTGTGCCAGTTCTTAAAGTGGCACCTTACTTATTCCTTTTCTTATACTTTTTGCCTTTAAGTGCTTCACTAACTTTTCTTCTATGTTCTTCACTCAATGCTCCAAGTTTTCTACCTCTGTTAGCATCTCCAATTTTCTTTTTATGCTCTTCACTCAATGGACCTCTAGATTTGCCAATTTTACTTTGACTTATTTTATTTTTAGTTTCTTCTGAAAGAGTTTTACCAGTGAGTGACTTCTTTATTTTTTCAAGATGTTCTGGCGTAAAAGTTCTATTTTTTAGTGAATTACTTATTTTCTCTTTAGTATCTTCACTAAGTAATCTACCATTCAATCCACCAGTATCGCTATTGTATCCATTTGCAAAAGTATCATATTCACTAATCCAATATACTTCTTTCCCATTCAAATCGTCCAAGTTACACTCTTCAATCACACCATAAATGAAGTTATTTTTACCATACTTCTTTATGGCACGATGAAAATGATAGTCTGTTTTCTCACTATCACAAAAGTGTCTGTTTACTCTCTTTTCTAAAATTTGTGTAGTTTGTCCTATGTATTTCTTCCCTGTGGAAATACAATGGACGCAATAAATGAGTCCTTTCATTTCTACTCTAATAGACGGCATTATTATTTATACTAAAAAGGAGGGACTTTCACCCTCCTCCTGAAGATTGCCGTCTATCAGGTATTAATATTTATACCATCAGTGCTCCGTTAGGAATCTGAACAACTTCAGGAAGTTTATTCTCAAACTTATTGAGGTTATAACAAATCCATTCATTTTTTTGAGTAAACAAATAGTGATACTCTTCTGCACCATCAGGCAGCAGATACTCTACAAGGCCAGCATCAAGACGCGGAGGGCAATCTTCACCCCTTTGACTATAGTATTGGGGACCATATTCTTGAACTTTATATCCAGTGGTGGGATCAATACTAAACCGATCTTCAGTCCAGCAAGAACTCATATCGCCACCATCAATCAGTTCTTCTACTTTCTGACGATCATTGTAGTGAGTGTTCAGGATGCGACCCAACCAAGATTCATAACCATCCCAGTGGTGATAAGCGGAGAGAATAGAACCATCAGAGAGTTCAAGACCGATTCGTGCTCGGGTGCTCATTTCAAGTTTGTTGCTTACTCTATAGGTACGCTTTGGAGGTGAGTAACTTTAATTGGTCAACCACCTTTCTCTCTCAAACTTCTCACAAGATATTCAGTGAACTGCTCCATTTTATCTGGATGAACTGTTTGTGGTGCTTGATT
>Ga0208784_1000916_pt1 | contig 12983 bp, 18 predicted proteins | sample DEB19_08_DNA_FD_184531 | JGI IMG/M metagenome (GOLD analysis project Ga0208784, IMG submission 184531) | Aqueous microbial communities from the Delaware River and Bay under freshwater to marine salinity gradient to study organic matter... | ecosystem: Environmental > Aquatic > Marine > Coastal ...
CGCTTCAAAAACTCTCCAAAAGGTGCGAATCAGTCCAAAATAGTCCAAAACGGACACACAACAGTCCGGATTGATCCAGACTCACCCTTTATGCTTCCAGACCAATCGGGGGCTAATTGAAAAAGGTTCGCAAGGGCGCAACGAAGCCACGATTACAAAATGCGCCACTCAAAGGCAAGTCTAGGATCGATGAAGTCCATAAGTTTCTGGCCGATTGCAATCTAGAGCTGCTGGCTTGGCAAGAATATGTGCTGACTGATTTGTTGAAGGTCGACAAGGCCGGGAAATGGCGAAGAAAAACATCGCTGTTGCTCGTAGCGCGTCAGAACGGTAAAACACACCTAGCGCGCATCCGTATCCTTGCCGGGTTGTTTGTTTTTGGCGAAATGAACATAGTTGCAATGTCTTCTAATCGTGGCATGGCTTTGGATACGTTTCGCAAAGTTGTCGATGTGATTGAGGATAATCCGCACTTGATGGCACAGGTTAAACAAATCCGTGTGGCAAATGGTCAGGAATCGGTAGAGCTATTGTCCGGTGCGCGGTATGAAATCGTGGCGGCCACGCGTGACGGCAGTCGTGGAAAAACTGCTGATTTGTTATATATCGATGAATTACGCGAAATCGATGAGGACTCATGGACTGCTGCTCGGCCTATTGTTCGCGCTCGGCCTAATAGCCAAATCTTTATGACATCCAATGCCGGTGATGCCTTCAGCACGGTACTTAATGATTTGCGAAGCCGGGCTTTGTCATATCCGCCGCCCACACTTGGCTTTTGGGAATACTCAGCCGATGATTTCGCCAAAATTACTGATCGTGATGCGTGGTATCAGGCTAACCCGGCACTTGGCTACCTGATTGATGAATCAACGATTGAAGAAGCGATTGCAACGTCCAGCGTTGAAGCCAGCCGGACCGAAACATTGTGCCAATGGGTTTCAGCATTGAAGTCGCCCTGGCCTTATCGAGCCTTTGAAGATTTGACCGTTCAAGATCTAAAAATTGAACCCGGTCGAGCAACAATCTTTGGCATGGATATATCCGTGAATAAAAAAATGGCTAGTCTTGTGGCAGGTCAAGTACAAGACGATGGCAAAATCACCGTTGGCGTTATTGCGCAATTTGAAAGCCAAGTAGCCATAGATGAATTAAAAATGGCAATTGAGGTCAACGAATGGGCTATGAAATACAAGCCACGCCTAATTTGCTTTGATAAATACAGCTCGATGAGCGTTGCTGAACGCCTAAGTCAATCTGGCCACAAGATCCAAGATATGTCTGGAACTGTATTTTACCAAGCCTGTTCAGACCTATATGATGCCATTGTGAACGCGCGTATCGTTCACATCGGACAGGCTAGTCTGGTGGACTCCATGAATAACTGTGCGGCGAAAGAAACCGATGCAGGTTGGCGTATTGTGAGAAGGAAATCAGCCGGTGATGTTTCTGCGGCAATCAGTTTGGCAATGGTTGTCCACCAGCTACTTAAACCACAAAGCAAACCGCAAATCATTGTCTAATATGTCGGCTATGTCCAATTTGTGTGGTATCCTTAAACGATGGGTCTTTTAGATCGTTTTCGTCCTGCGAAAATAGAAGCGCAAGCTGCACCGCAGCTTATGACCGATTCATTCGGTTTTTACATGCCTACCGTTTTAACTCCGGTCGGTCGCGATGAAGCTGTAACTGTTCCGGCCGTTGCTCGATGCCGTAATTTGATTGCTTGCACAATTGGCGGATTGCCACTGCATCTTTACAAGAAATCTACTGGCGAAGAATTGGGATCACCAATTTGGCTAGATCAACCAAGCGCACATCAACCACGTAGCGTTACGATTGCGTGGACTGTTGATTCACTATTGTTTTACGGCGTTGCATATTGGCGCGTCACCGAAGTTTATTTTGATGATGGTCGTCCAGCACGTTTTGAATGGATCGCACCAAGCCGCGTAACGTTTACAACGCAACCCAATAGCAATTACATTATCGAATATATGATTGATGGCGAACGCGCACCAATGTCAGGTCTTGGATCATTAATCACATTCCAATCACAAGATGATGGAGTTTTGCAACGTGGCGCACGTGTATTACGCAGCGCAATCGATTTAGAAAAGGCTATGCGTGTCGCTACGTCAACTCCAATGCCTTCCGGTGTCATTAAAAATACTGGCGCGGATTTACCACCTGCCGAAGTGCAAGGAATCTTAGCTGCATGGAAATCTGCACGTGAACAACGTTCGACCGCATATTTAACATCCACGCTTGATTACCAGCCAACATCATTCTCACCTAAAGACATGATGTTTGTAGATGCGGTTCAAGCCACTTGCACACAGATTGCGCGCATGATGAACGTTCCGGCTTATTACATCAGCGCAGATCAAAACAATTCTATGACATATTCAAACGTCCAAGATGAACGCAAACAATTCTTGGCTTTATCTCTCGCACCGTATATCAACGCAATTCAAGACCGTTTGTCAATGGATGATGTCACGGCGCGAGGCAACATTGTTAAGTTTGACGTAGATAGCGCGTTCTTGCGAGTAGACCCAATGGAACGCCTTAACGTCATTGAAAAAATGCTATCTCTTGGCTTGATTACAATCGATCAAGCAATGGAAATGGAAGACCTAACACCAAATGGAAACACCGATGTTACTTCAGTTCAGTAGCCCAATAGAAAGCTCGGACAGCGAGCGGCGCATCATCGCAGGCAAAATCGTGCCATTCGGTGAAGTGGGTAATACCAGCGCAGGCGCAGTTGTATTTGCCAAAGATTCGATTAGCATCGAAACACCCGGCAAAATCAAAATGTTATTTCAACACAAAAACGACAAGCCAATTGGTCGTATGCAAAAGTTCCAAGTCACCGAAGATGGAATCTATGCACAATTTAAGATGAGTTCTAGCCAACAAGGATCCGATGCGCTTATTCTTGCAAGCGAAGGTTTAGTTGACGGATTGTCAGTCGGCGTTGAAGTTATTTCATCAAAGCGCAAGAAAAACCACATCGAAGTCACGGCTGCCGTTCTCAAAGAGGTCAGCCTTGTCGAATCACCCGCGTTTACAAATGCAAACGTTACTAAAGTTGCCGCAAGCGAAAGCGAAGCGGAAGAAACAAACCAACCAATTACGGAAAGTGAGGCTATCGTGGAGAACACTCCAGAGCCAACAGTTACACCGGTAGAGGTTGCTCCAGTAGAAGCCGCACGTCCAACGATTAGTGCATCTTTTTACACAGAGCCACGTTCACCAATCAAGACCAAAGCTCAATATCTTGAGCACTCAATCAAGGCAAAACTCGGCAATACCGATTCAGCAGAATGGGTAATGCACGCTGACGCACAAGCTGCAAAGGCACTGACAGCAGCCGATGATTCATTCACAACCAACCCAGCGTTCTCACCAGTTCAGTATGTCAGCACCGTTGTTGACACACTTATTGGTGCACGTCCAGCAATCGATGCAATCGGATCACGCGCAATTCCTGCCGCAGGCATGACCGTAAGCGTTCCAAAGATTACGACATCTGGAACCGTTGCAGAAACTGCCGAAGGTGGCGCACCATCTGAAACTGGCATTGTCAGCTCCTATGTCAATTTGACTGTCAAGAAGTATGCTGGATTGCAGCGTTACTCGGTCGAATTGCTAGAACGCAGCGACCCTTCATTCTTTCAAGCAATGCTCGATAACATGCAGCGCGCATACAACAAGGCAACCGATGCAGCAGTTATCGCAGCACTTACAGCAGGCGGAACGCAAGCAACAGCAGTTGCAGCAACATCCGCAGGCATTATCTCCTACGTTTCAACAGAAACACCAGCCGCATACGCTGCAACAGGAGAACTTGCAACCCGTTACATTGCCGGTACTTCTCAATGGGGTCTACTCATGGGAGCAACCGATACAACAGGTCGTCCAATCTATTCAGCAGCGCAGCCTTACAATGCAGGCGGATCTGCAACACCATCTTCACTTCGTGGAAACGTTTTGGGTCTTGACCTTTATGTTGATCCAAACGCTGTCGCAACAACAATTGATGAATCTGCGTTTATCGTAGTTCCATCATCTGTTGCAATTTACGAATCACCAGTTCTACGTCTAAGCACCAACGTTCCAGTTTCCGGCGAAATCGAAACATCACTCTATGGCTATTTGGCTTGTGGTGTTCTTGTTGCCGGCGGCGTTCGTCGCTTTAACCTAACCTGATAGGTAAGTAGTTAATGTTGATCCCGGCGCACAGCCCTTGCGCCGGGATTAACCCACAGAAAGGATAGAGATGGCAGCCACATACGTTACCGAAGCTGAATTGCGTTCCGCGCTTGGTATCGGCAATCTCTATTCGTCAGCAGTTGTTGAGGAAGTTTGCCAGGCAGCAGAAAACATTGTTAAATCAAAACTTTGGTTCAATGATTATGCAATCGTGGCGCATGAGTCGACCACAAGCGTTGCAACAATTTATACAAGCGTTCCACATGATTTTATTGTCGGTCAGACGATTACCGTTGAAAACGCAGGTGCTAAATATAATGGATCTAAAACCGTAACGGCAATTGGCACTTTTTTTGTTAAATACACGATTAATAACGCGACTGCCGAAGCATATAATTTACTTGTTCCCTACGGCAAAGTTTATGGCATTACGCATATTGATTACGAAACATTGCCTGAAGTCAATCAAGCAACATTAATGATTGCAATTGATATTTGGCAGGCACGTCAAGCGTCAAACGCTGGCGGCATATCACCTGATTTTCAACCATCACCGTATCGCATGGGTAATACGCTCATGGCTCGCGTTAGAGGCTTACTTGCGGATCATCTAGCACCGGGCGGTCTAGTAGGGTGAGCGCAATAACAACCCTACGGGGAACAATCGCGACTGCACTAGCTGATAATGCGGTGTGGCAGGTGTTTTCCTTCCCACCTGCCTCACCCCTTGCTAACAGCATTGTTGTGCAGCCGGGAGATCCATACATTGAGCCAAGCAACGACCATTACAAAACGGTGAAGCCAAAGGCTAATTTTAAACTCGTTGTGCTTGCACCTATGTTTGACAACCAAGGCAACCTAACAAACATTGAAGATTTCTATTTGAACATAGTGAATAAGCTAGAAGCGTCATCGCTCGCTTATACAATAGGCACATTTAGTGCACCCGCAGTCTTGACCGGAACGGTAGGAGATCTATTGTCCGGTGAAGTATCAATCAGCGTACTCTCAGATTGGAGCTAAACATGGCTGATAATGACAATGAGCGCGAGGCTTTTCTTGCCAAGATCGGTCAGGTAGAGCCCGCAAAACCAAAACCAACCGCTAAGAAAGATGAGGAATAGTTAATGGCTATTTTCTTAAATAATAAAGTCGGTCTTAAGATCAATGCCGTTGACCTTAGCGACCACGTTACTTCAATCACCCTTAACTACGCAGCTGATGAGCTCGAAGTTACAGCAATGGGTGACACAGCACACAAGTTCGTCAAGGGTCTTGAGTCCGGTTCTCTAACCGTCTCATTCCTCAATGACACCGCAACCACAAGCGTTCTTCAGACTCTCAATGGAGCTTTCGGCACAACCGTTGCATGTAAGGCTATTCAGGAAAAGGGCACAGCAGTTTCAGCTGCGAATCCGGTTTATGAATTTGATGTGCTTGTGAACAATCTAACCCCTCTAAATGGCGCAACCGGAGACATGGCCGTACAGGACATCACCTTTACGCTAAACTCCAAGCTCACCGTTAACGCAGCGGGAACGTTCTAAATAAGGAGAAATGGGCATGGCAAGTCTAAAAGTAGTTAGGGCAGACGGCACGGAGTCTTCTCACGAGATTACTCCAGCTATCGAATACGCTTTTGAGCAATACGCTAAGAAAGGCTTTTACAAGGCTTTCAGAGAAGATCAAAAGCAATCAGATATTTATTGGCTTGCATGGGAATGTCTGCGTCGAGCAGATGCTTCAGATGTCAAACCATTTGGGGATAAGTTCCTTGAAACCTTGAAGGCTGTTGAGGTTTTGGGGGATGACTCCCCAAATGGCTAACGCGTGATTCTTGGACATACCGAATAGCACAATTATCGGTAAATACGGGAATCGCGCCTAGCGAGTTCATCAACATGGATCGAGATTTACTCAAAGCGTTCTATGAAGTGCTAAAGAAACAGGCGGAAGATAGAAAAAATGCCAGTCGTGGTCGAGGGAATCGTCGGGCTTAGAAAAGCCCTGAAAAACTACGCGCCTGATTTACAAAAGCAGATGAACAACGAGATTCGCACTGCGATGAAAGATGTCATCAAGGATGCTCGTTCGAGAGTGCCCGATAGCACAAGACTTTACAATTGGTCAGACATGGGAATTGAACGAACATCACGCACGAGCCGTGAACGCGCTTTTCCTGCATATAACCCAACTCTAATACGACGAGGCTTGACATATTCAATTGGTCGTCAGCGTCGCAATCGTATTGGCTTTGTGTCATTGTTTACCCTATTCAATAAGTCGGCTATTGGCGCAATTGTTGAAACAGCAGGCCGGGCAAACCCTAGTGGCAGTCCGCGCAGTCAGTCCAACAACCCCAATGCTGGGGCTATGTTTAATACAACGCTCAGTAATCAAGTAGGCGCATTACGCAGCTATAAAGGCAGCGATAGAAAAACTACTGGTCGCTTGTTATTTGCCGCATATGCCGATAATCAAGGCAAAGCTTTGGATGCCATTATGAAAGCAATCAGCAACGCAGAAAGACAGTTTAATGCGCGCGTAGCGGCAGATAGAAGCAAGGTGGCAGCGTGAGCGATATCAAAGTCAATATAATTGGCGAGTTCCAGAAAAAAGGTTTTGTTCAAGCCGAAAAAGCAACAGTAGACCTTACTAAAAACTTTGATCGTCTACGTCGTTCCGCACGGCGCACATTTACTGCTTTAGTGGGATACACGGCACTTAAGCAATCCGTAAAAGCATTTGCTGAAAACGATGCAGCGATAACAAACCTAACTAAGTCGCTTGACAATCTTGGATTTAGATTTGAAGCACCTAGCATTGTTACATATTTAGAAAACCTAGAAAAAACAACGGCTGTTGTCAAAGAAGATTTATTTCCGGCCTTTCGCAATTTGGCTAATGCAACCCTTGATACAGCCAAGGCTCAGGAACTTCTCAACGTAGCCTTAGACATTTCGGCAGGTACGGGTGCAGATTTAGGTTCTGTAACTAATGCACTTACTCGTGCCTACAATGGCAATTTCTCATCTCTAGGCAAGATACAAAACGCTTACACAATGGCTGAACTCAAGGCAATGGGATTTGCTGAATCGGTTCGAGTATTACAAGATCAGTTCTCCGGTCAATCAGCCGCAGCAGCAGACACATACCAAGCCAAAATCACACGCTTAAACATTGCGTTGGGAGATGCCGCGGAAGCAATTGGTAAAGGCGTTGTTGATGCTTTAGAAGCCCTAGGTGGCGGCAACTATGACAGAGGCTTAGAACTGATTGCTAGTGCAGGCGAAAAGGTAGGCGATGCTTTCCGATTTGCAGCAACCAGCGTTGCTTACTTCCAGCGTTTCTGGAAGCAAGGATTGTTCTCATCTAAAGATCAATTGGCTGAGTTCCGCCGTGACATGGATGCCATGTTTAGGGAAGATCCTGCTAAGGCTCGCACACAATTGCGCGAACGTGCCAAGTATTTGGCAACAGAGGCTAGACAAACAGAGAAGATTCGTAAAGAACGCGCAGCAGCAGCTAAACTTGCTGAAAAAGAAAAGAAGAATCAAATTGCGTTGACCAAAGCAAAGGCCATATTTGACCTTGAGAAGATTCAAATTGAAGCTGCTTTGCAAGGTAAAATCACCGAAGAAGAACGCATCCGCCTTGAGTTAATGAAAGCCATTGCGGATGAAAATGTTGACAAGACAGAACAATTGCTAGTTAAGTTAAAGCAAATCCAAGATGAAAACGCCAAACTAGCGCAGCAATTAACCGAGTTTCCACAAGCCAATGACCCATTTAGCGAATGGGGTAAAACGCTTAACGGCGTTATGTTGCAACTTACAGCCATTGCACAGAAGAAAATTGTTGTTGACTTTTTGTCTAATTTCCAATTCGCGCCGATAGTCATTCCCCGATCACCAAGTTCGGCAGCAGCAGCGGTAGCAGCGGCAACAAGTCCAGCAGCCGCAGCCGCATCGACCGCAGCCAGCGCATCTGCTTCAGAGGCCGCAGGTGACGCTTACGCTGAAATTGCTAAGGCACAAGCGGCAGCCGCAGCAGCGGCAGAAGCCGCAGCCGCAGCAGCAGCAGCCATCGCAGCAGCTAAATCACAAGCAGAAAAAATTGCAGCAGAAGAAGCGGCACGAGCAGCAGCCGAAGCAGCAGCAGCCGCATTAATGCAAGAAGAAGCAGCAGCAGCATTGTTAGCAGCAGCGGCAGCACAAGAGGCTGCAAATGCCGCAGCAGAGGCGGCTCAAGCACAACAAGTGACAGAATTATTGGCAGCAGAAGCAGCAGCCAAAGCAGCTTCAGATGCGCTTGCAGAGGCCAGTTTTACCTTCGAAGAATCGGTCATGGCGGCTTATGGTTCAGCTGTTCCAGTAAATAACATTTACGTCACCGTTGAAGGATCAGTAACTGCTGCTGAAGATCTTGCTGAAGTCATTACCGACATTCAATACAACTACCAGCGTTCTGGTAAGAGTACGCGATTTAGCAGTTTGGCAATCTAATGCCAGCACCCACAATTCGAGTTTTTGTTGATTTCGATAGCGAAACCGCTTTTGAAACCAACCCTTTGATTCTTGACTCAGCGACTAAAGGCATACTTGGAACTAATCGATTAGGCTCGGGAACACTGCCAGTAGAAGTTACTGACCTAGTGACACGAGTAAACATTCGCCGAGGCCGTAACCGCATCACAAGCAAGTTTGAGTTCGGCAGCGCAGAAGTCGTGCTATACGATCAAAATGGCGACTGGAATCCCATGAACCCAGCAGGGGCGTATTATCCCAATCTAGTGCCATTGCGTCAGATCATTATTTACGCAACCTATTTAGGCGTTGATTATTACCTGTTTAGCGGTTTTATTACCAACTATGACACGGGCTTCAGACAAGGCAATGAGGATGTGTCTACTGTCAGCCTTAAGTGTGTGGATGCCTTCAAACTGCTTGCAGGTTCGGCTATTAGCACGGTCACAGGAGCAGGTGCAGGCCAACTATCAGGAGCGCGTGTAGATGCCCTTTTAGACGCCGTAGAATGGCCTGTAAGCCTTCGTGACATTGATAGTGGCAATTCAACCCTACAAGCCGACCCCGGCACGTCTAGAAACGTTTTAGAGGCTTTACAAACCGTTGAGAACAGCGAGTTTGGCGGCATCTTTGTTGATGGTCAAAGCCGTGTGGTTTTTGTTGATCGTGACTCTTTGATCACCAGACCAGCCACAAGCCTCTATGACTTTAATGACGATGGCACAGATATTAGTTACCAGAACGCAGTCGTGGCCTATGACGATACTACGCTCATCAATGACGTAACTGTGACACGCTCAGGCGGTACAGCCCAGAACGTCTATGACCAGACAAGCATCGACACCTTCTTCCTTCACTCAGGCATCCGTGACGGCATCCTTGTCCAGACTGATACCGAAAGCCTTAATCAGGCTAAGGGCATATTGGCTACCCGTAAAGATCCTGAAGTGCGCATCGATAGCATCCAGCTGAACCTGTATGACGATGCTAACCCAAATAAGCCTTTAGCAGGCGTAGACATAGATTTGCTTGATGGCATTACAGTCACAAAGACGATGCCGGGAACGACCAGCGTGACACAGCCAAGCCTTGTCAACGCTATCCATCACGATATTACCAAGTCATCTTGGATGACAACCCTATTCACTTCTGAGCCTTTATTGGCTGGCTTCGTGTTAGACAGCGCAGTTAGCGGTATACTTGACTCAGACGTGCTGAGCTACTAAGGAGAGACATGGCAGGCGCAGGTTATAAGTTATTTAATACAGGTGACGTTCTTACCGCAGCTCAGGTAAACACCTATCTACAAGAGCAAGCCGTTATGGTTTTCGCTGATTCAGCGGCCCGTACAACGGCATTGAGTGGTGTATTGGCCGAAGGCATGATTACTTATCTAAAATCAGATGATAAGGTTTATAAATATACGGGAAGTGCCTGGGTTGAGGTGGGCGGTGGCTCATCGCCATTAACGACAAAAGGCGATTTATATGGTTTTAGCACCGTGGATGCGCGAATACCAATTGGTTCAAATGGACAAGTTTTAACAGCCGATTCCACTCAAACTCTTGGTTTGAAGTGGGCAACACCAGCTTCGGGTGGTAAGGTCTTACAAGTAGTAAGTTCGACGACAACTACTCAAACAAATATTGCATCTACAACTTTGACTGATACAGGGATCACGGCTTCGATAACACCAGCAGCGACAAGTTCAAAAATATTAGTATTGGTTTCGGCATCATCTTTTGTCACTCGCAGTAGTTCCGAAGCCGCTGCGGGAGCTGAATTATTACGCGGATCTACCGTAATTGCAGATTACAACCTTGCACAAAGTATTGAATGGCAAGAAATATTTTCTCAAGGATCAGCCGAAATTTACAATCTAGTATCTAACTCAATTGTTTATCTAGATTCACCATCCACCACATCATCAACAACCTATAAGGTACAGGCCCGTGCGGCAACAACCGCCAATAGCGGTCAAGTCAGATTTCAATATAATGGCGCTCCATCAACAATTACTCTTTTGGAAATAGGTGCATAATGGCAGAAGCAGCAGATGTAATGGGTTTTCTTAGACCTGACGGCGGTTATGTTCAAATAGGTTCGGATTATGAAGGAATTACATTTGAACCACATTGCAAACCTTTAACAAAGGAAGAATATCTCGCAGGTTTTGAACAATATGATGTTTGGAAAGCACAGCGAGATGCAGAAAGAGCTGCTGCAAAAGCCGCGGCGCAAGAAAAATTAAATAAACTTGGTTTAAGTTTGGATGATTTGAAAGCTCTTGGAATTGGCTAAGTTGTGCAAAGCGGGGCAACAACTACGCGAGCAGATAGATGATGCGTTCCCCGATAGAGATCGAACTTCGGACGGGTGGATCGGTGACGCGAAGCATGCAGCTCGTAAGTCCGATCACAATCCTTCTGCTGAAGGCATTGTACGTGCCATCGACATTGATGCTGATTTGCGATCCCACGCATCCGAAGCATGCGACCTTGCTGATCAGCTTCGATTACTTGCCAGATCTGATAAACGAGTTTCTTACCTAATCTTCAATAACAAAATTGCGTCATGGCGTGGCAATTACAAGTGGCGTAAATACAAGGGCATAAACCCACACACAAAGCACATTCACATTAGTTTTACTGCTAAGGGCGATTTTGACGGCAGTATGTTTCGCATACCATTACTAACAGGAGAACCTATCAATGGAGCAAGCAAAAGCAGTCGCCGCAAGCTGGGCAAGATCATTTCTAGCAGCCGGGATAGCAACATACCTAGCGGTGGGCTGGGATGCACCTGCAATTGTCAATGCAGCTCTGGTCGCGAGTCTGCCAGTCATCCTGCGGTGGCTAAACCCTAACGACACGGCTTTCGGACGGCGATGACACCTGCGGAATGGGCAGCGTTCGTTGCTGCCATACTTTCATGCTGCGCACTTATTGTCGGCGGCCTTCGTTACATTATTAGACATGAAGTTCCGGGCATATTGGAAGCATCAAACATCGTGTCGCGCATCGATAAACTTGAGTCAATGGTCTTAGAATTGCTAACTAATGAGCGCAAGAAAACCATCAAAAAGCGAACTCGCCGCTAGGCGTAAACGCAAAGAATCTGCTGCGCGCAGATCCGGTGAACCATTAAAAGCGATTGACATTTGGGCTGCTCAAATAGTCGAATGTTATGAAGCTTTGGTGCGCGCTGGATATGGTGAAGATCGTGCTCGCTGGTATATTGAAGAACAGATGCGATTACCAGATTGGCTAGTGGGTAATCCTGATCATACGCCGTATGAAGATGATGAGGATGACGATTAAGCGAATCGTTGTTATTTCAGATTTACAAGTCCCCTACGAAGATAAGAAAGCCGTCAAGAATGTCGCCCAATTCATCAGAAAATACAAGCCTGATGACGTTCTATCTGTCGGCGATGAAATTGATTTCCAAACAATCAGCAGGTTTAGTACCGGACGGGATGAGTGGTCGGGCAGCATTGGTCGCGACCGTGACCGAACTGTCGAGGTATTGGCAGAGCTGCAAGTTAATCACCTATCAAGATCAAATCACAGCGCAAGACTCTACAATTCATTAAGTAAACGCCTACCCGGCTTAATTGGCTTGCCAGAGCTGACCATTGAGCGGTTTCTACGGCTAGACGAACTAGGCATCAAATACCACCACAAGCCGTATCAATTCCATGAAGATTGGGTAATGGTTCACGGTGACGAGCAGAGCACTAAGCCACAAGGCGGTTTAACGGCCTTAGAAGCCGCTAAGAGGCATGGTAAAAGCGTGGTCTGTGGTCATACCCATAGGCAGGGGATTTCGTCCTTTACAACGGCTTCTGGGGGCGTTTTAACGGGTATTTTGACTGGCTTTGAAGTCGGTCATTTGATGGATGTATCAAAGGCCAGTTACACGCGTGGAACATTTAATTGGCAGCAAGGATTTGGGATCATTTATATCGACCGCAAACGTGTGCAACCTGTGGCGATACCGATTGAGAAAGATGGCAGTTTTATTGTGGAAGGTAAGCGTTTTGGGTAGAATAGCCTAAACCGCCGTTACTACCCTAACTAAGCTTGGGTGTGTGCGGCGGTCTTTTTTCGGGCGTGTCGTTGACAAAATAGCATTTGACCCTTCAAAATAGGTATTGAAATCCTATTTGAAAGGGGATATTCATGGGCACAATACGGTTCGACCGTAAGTCCGGAGCATATACGGACGGTAAAG
>Ga0208784_1000924_pt1 | contig 12890 bp, 15 predicted proteins | sample DEB19_08_DNA_FD_184531 | JGI IMG/M metagenome (GOLD analysis project Ga0208784, IMG submission 184531) | Aqueous microbial communities from the Delaware River and Bay under freshwater to marine salinity gradient to study organic matter... | ecosystem: Environmental > Aquatic > Marine > Coastal ...
AAACGTACCTTGATGAAAAGAAAAATGTCTATGCGTAGACGCAAATCAATGGGGATAAAATAAAATGCCATTAGAGCTAACTAACTCGTTAAGAAATCATTCTATTGCAAGGGCTACTGGTCCAGGTACATACACGATTGCTCTTACCGACCTAAGAAAAAATACAACAACAGAAACGGTTACAACGGCTGATATCAAAAGAATAGTTTGGTCAACAAATGCTAACATTTCAATTGTTCGTAATAGTGTTGAGTTAGTATCTCTACACAATACAGGTGAAATGCGTTTTGACGATTGGAATCATTCAATTGCAAATAACAACAATCAAAGTATTGTAATTACTATTGTAACTGGTGGAACAATTGTTGTTGAACTATCTAAACAATCAACATTCAATGTTGATCCAGTAACAGGAGCAACTCTATAATGAAATTAATTACCGAACAAATTGAGAATGTAAAATATCTCACAGAAAAAACCGAAGATGGTAAGAAAAGATTATACATCGAAGGTACATTTTTAGTTGGTGATGCCGTTAATAAAAATAACCGCATGTACAAGATGGATACATTGCGTAATGAAGTTGAAAGATACAATGAAGAATTTATTAAGACCAATCGTGCATTAGGTGAACTTGGTCATCCAGATACTCCTACTTTAAATCTAGAAAGAGTATCACACAAGATTGTTTCTTTAGCAGAAGATGGTAACACATTCTATGGCAAAGCAATGATCCTAGAAACGCCATACGGTCTGATCGTCAAAAACTTTATTGACTCTGGTGTTAATCTAGGAGTATCATCCCGTGCAATGGGTTCTGTTACCATGACCAAAGAAGGTTATAATTTGGTACAAGATGACTTGAGACTTGCAACTGCGGCAGATATTGTAGCTGATCCATCTGCTCCAGGTGCATTTGTCAACGGTATTATGGAGAACAAAGAGTGGTTGTTTGTCGAGGGACGTTTTGTGGAAATGGATATTGATAACGCAAAAAGACAAATCAAACAGGCATCTAAACAACAAATAGAACAAGTGGCACTAAATCTATTTGAAAATTTTCTCAGAAAACTTTAATTTTATAAATATTCAATCATAAAAGGAGAACCTTAAATGGCAACCAACAAATTACTAGAAGCAGCAGCTGACATTCTTGCAGGAAGCAAGAAATCCGCTTCAGCTATGCCTCCAGCAAAACTTCCAGGTACAGAAGTGGACTTGGGCGGACCAACACCACAAAATAGCAAACCAATGGACGACTCAAATAAAATTGATACGACTAAGGCTGCTAAGAGTGCAACTGCTCCAACAACAAAACCATCAGCAGCATCTTCTGACACTCAGAACCATCCACAAGGTGGCAAGAAAACAATGAAGGAAGATGAAGAACAAGAAGAAGAAATAATTATTGACGATGAAGAATCAGTTGATAATCTTCTTGACGAAAAGAAACAATGGAAAGAAAAGATGAAAGAAGATGTTTCGGCACTTTTCTCTGACGACTCTACCATTTCCGAAGAATTCAAATCTAAAGCATCAACAATTTTTGAAGCACGTATCAATGACCGTGTTGCACAAATTGAAGAAGAAGTAGAAGTTAGATATGCTTCTATGTTCGAAGAAGCTGTAGAAGAAATCAAAAATGATCTAACAACTAAAGTAAATGACTACCTAGAGTATGTTGTTGAACAATGGTTGGGAGACAATGAAATTGCAATCGAATCTGGACTACGTTCAGAAATCACAGAAGAATTTATTGCTGGTCTACGTAATCTATTTGCAGAACACTATATTGATGTTCCAGAAGATAAGGTTGACTTAGTGGATGAATTAGCAGGTAAAGTTGAAGAACTAGAAGATAAACTTAACGAAGAAATCGAATATGGTATCGAGTTAAGAAAAGCTTTAGTTGAATCAACTAAGTCTGAAATTGTTCGTAACGTATGTGAAGGTCTAACGGCAACTCAAGTTGAAAAGATTAAAACACTCGCAGAGGGTGTAGATTTTTCCACAGAGGAAGAATATACAGAGAAACTTGAAACTATCCGTGAAAACTATTTCCCATCAGGTATAAAGAAAGCTGATGTGGCACAACTACACGAAGCAGTTGACGATACTGACGGCGAAAAGAAAATCATTAATGATCCATTCGTTGCAGCAGTATCACAAGCAATTTCTAAAACAAGAATTTAATTAAACAAAAAACAAGGAGACTTACATGTATTTGTCTGAAGGCTTACAGCAAAAATGGGACTCAGTTCTTAATCACCCAGAACTCCCAGCAATTAAAGATCCATACCGTAAAGCAGTTACGGCATTGGTTCTAGAGAATCAAGTAACATCAATGCAGAAGGAAGGTCAAATCCTTACCGAAGCAGCACCAACTAACTCGTTAGGTGGTACAGGTTTTTCAGGTGGTTCAACTGCAACAGGTCCAGTAGCTGGTTTCGATCCAATCATCATTTCTTTGGTTCGTCGTTCACTACCTAACCTTATCGCTTATGACGTTTGCGGCGTTCAGCCAATGACTGGTCCTACAGGATTAATCTTCGCAATGCGTACACGTTATGCAAATCAGTCTGGAGACGAAGCATTCTATAACGAAGCTAATACTCGTCACTCAGGTGCTGAATCTGCAACAGCAACAACATACGATCTACAATCAAATACTGCTACATCTGATAACGTATTTGCTAATACAATCGTTGCAGGACCTCCTATGACTACAGCATCTGCTGAAGCATTAGGTACATCTGGTTCAGTAGCATTTGAAGAAATGGCTTTCTCAATCGAGAAAGTAACTGTAACTGCTAAGACACGTGCTCTAAAAGCAGAATACTCAATGGAACTTGCACAAGACTTGAAAGCAGTTCATGGTTTAGATGCAGAAACAGAATTGGCTAACATCCTTTCTTCTGAAATTCTTGCTGAAATCAACCGTGAAGTTGTTCGTACAATTTACTCTGTTGCTAAGACAGGTGCTCAAGTTGGTACAACTACTGCTGGTACATTCAATCTTGACACCGACTCAAACGGTCGTTGGATGGTTGAAAAGATCAAAGGTCTAGCATTCCAAATCGAACGTGAAGCTAACACAATTGCAAAGACAACTCGTAGAGGAAAAGGTAACATGGTTATCTGTTCATCAGACGTTGCTTCTGCTCTTGCAATGGCTGGTATCCTAGATTATCAATCAGCATTAAACGGTCAAGTTAATCTAACAGTTGACGATACTGGTAACACATATGCAGGTACATTGTTTGGTCGTATCAAGGTTTACATTGATCCATACTTCCCAACTGGTGCTTCATCTGAGTTCGCTGTTGTTGGTTACAAAGGTACTAACGCTTATGACGCTGGTATTTTCTACTGCCCATACGTTCCTCTACAAATGGTTCGTGCAGTTGATACTGGTTCATTCCAACCAAAAATTGGTTTCAAGACTCGTTACGGAATGGTTGCAAACCCATTCGCAGAGGGTACAAACCAAGGTTCTGGTTCATTGAATCGTCAGTCGAACTACTACTACCGTGCAATCAAGATCGCAAACTTGATGTAATTAGTAGACAAAACATAATAATAACTATAACATGTTTCAGAGGGATCTTCGGATCCCTCTTTTTTTCGCATATAAATATATACATTAGTTTCACTCAACCATAGAATATAACATATGAGTTCATGTTTACCAGGCGGTGAAGGTACGTCATTCTTACATGGTAATAAGTTTCAATTAAACTTTACCCGTGTTCCATATCTTCAATATTTCTGTCAATCAGTTAATCTCCCAGGAGTATCTCTTGGTGAGATACAAAGGAACACTCCTTTTGTTGACATCTATTCTCCAGGTGAAAAAGCAATTTATGAAATATTGAATGTAACTTTTATTGTTGATGAGAATTTAAAGTCTTGGTGGGAAATACATGACTGGATTCGTGCAATGACATTCCCAACAACCTTTGATGAATATAAAGGTTTAAATCAACTATCACCTCTTGCAGATAAAGAGTTTCCGCAATTCTCTGATGCACATTTAAGTATTTTAACATCGGCAAACAATCCGAACTATCGTGTTAAGTTTGTGGATTGTTTCCCAATATCTTTATCGTCTATAATGTTTTCCGCAACGGATACTCCAGACAATATCATTACTGCCGACGCATCATTCAGATTTTCTTATTTTAATATTGACAAAATGTAAAAGATAGTTTATACTCTCCATAAAGGAGATTACTTTATGAAACAACTTGACGAACTATTAGAAATGTGGCGCAAAGACTGTGACATTGATCGCACAGAACCAGGTAAAGCACTTCTAGACATACCCAAACTACACAGCAAATATTTGACTATTCTTTCTAAACATAAAATGTTAGGGAAGGATGCTGAGTTTCAACTTAACCGTTGGAAGAAAATCAAGTGGGAATATTATACTGGTAAGTTTGATGATGAAGAACTGAAGAAATATGGTTGGGAACCATTTCCATATACTCTCAAATCTGATCTCAATACATACTTAGATGCAGATGAAGATATAAACAAATACAAAGCAAAGAAGTTATTGCATGATGAAGTTGTAGATGTTTGTACATTCATTCTTAAAGAGTTAAATTCTCGCACATATCAATTACGTGACTTTATAACATGGGAAAGATTTATCCAAGGTGTCTAATATAATTCTTCACAAACGTAACGAAGCATTCATACAATTTGAATGTGACCGTGGTACAGCACAAGAGTTAAGTGATTACTTTACTTTTTTTGTCCCAGGTTATCAGTTCATGCCTGCATTTAAAAATAGAATCTGGGATGGGAAGGTACGACTTGCAGACCTTCGTAACTTTACCATCTATCATGGACTAGTACCTTACATACAACAATTTTGTGATGAAAGAGATTACACATTAACAATTGATCCTGAAGTTAATTCCGCAATAAACTATTCTGCAATAGAAGCAAAAGAATTTATTGATACTCTAAACTTACCTTATGAAGTACGTGACTATCAATTAAAATCATTTATACAAGCAGTAAGAAACAAACGTATAATGATTCTCTCACCTACTGCATCTGGTAAGTCTCTTATTCTTTATATGATACTTCGTTATCTACAACATACAGATCATCAAAAAGGTTTGTTGATTGTACCTACAACATCATTAGTAGAACAGATGTATAAAGACTTTGAAGATTATGGATTTGATTCAGATCAATACTGTCATCGTCAATACTCTGGTAAAGAAAAACATTCAGATAAATTTTTAACTATTACTACGTGGCAATCTATCTACAAGAATCCAAAAGAATATTTTGAACAGTTTGATTTTGTATTAGGAGATGAGGCACATCAATTTAAAGCAAAGTCATTAACCACAATTATGTCTGGTCTTGAAAATGCATCGTATCGTATTGGATGTACAGGAACACTAGATGGAGCACAGACACACAAGTTAGTGTTAGAAGGATTGTTTGGTCCTGTATATAAATTTGTGACTACTGCGGAGTTAATTGAACAAGGTCATCTTGCAGAATTCAAAATCAAATGTTTGATACTTGGATATCCAGAAGAAGTAAGAAAGATGGCAAAGGGTTGGGACTATCAAACTGAGATAGAATATATAGTAAAGAACCAGAAAAGAAATGAGTTTATTCGTAATCTGGCATTATCCCTTGAAGGTAACACTCTCATACTATTCCAGTTCGTTGAAAAACACGGAAAGGATTTGTATGCAGCAATTAAAGAACACGCAAAAAAACGTCATGTGTTCTTTGTCTTTGGCGGAACTGATGTTGAAGTCCGTGAATCAGTTCGCTCAATAACAGAAAAGGAAAACGATGCTATTATTGTTGCTTCTTACGGTACTTTTAGTACCGGCATTAATATTCGCAATCTACATAACGTGGTCTTTGCCTCGCCATCTAAATCAAGAGTTAGAAACTTACAATCAATCGGTAGAGGATTAAGGATAGGAGACAACAAAGAATCAGCAACTCTATTTGATATTGCAGATGATTTTCGTATTGGTAAATATACCAACTACACCTTGAAACATTTCATAGAACGTGTTAAGATATATGACGATGAAAAATTCAATTACAAGTTCTACAACATAGAGATCAAAAAATGAATACTAAAATAATCCGTATGCAATCAGGTGAAGATATATTAGCAGATGTTCATAATGCACCGAATCATGTTAAGATAGACAATCCTATGCGTTTAGTCTTTCGTAGATTACCTACTGGTCAAACAATGATGTTGTTAGCACCATGGCTACCTAACGAATTAGTAGAAGAAGATTATGCAACAATATCTAATAGTGATATTCTAACCGTATTTAATCCTAAGATTAAGTTAGTTGAATATTATAAAAAGATGGTAGAACTTCAGGTTAAAAGAAAACAAGAGTTTGGGAAAGTAATCGATGATTATCTGCAACATGAGATGGACGATGCAGATAATTATGAAGAACAAGAAGATGAGATTACTGCTGAGATTCTAGAAGCATTACAGGATACTTCTAGAACTAAACTTCATTAATCACACAACCATTATACAAACAATTTTAAAAATGTCAAGCACAATCTAAGGTAATCATATGGCGAATGAAAAACATTATGTAAACAATACAGACTTCCTGAACGCACTTATAGAGTATAAAGCTAAGTGTGATGAGGCAAAGGCAAACAATAAACCAGATCCAACAATACCTAACTATATCGGAGAATGCTTTTTAAAGATTGCCGAACACTTGTCTAGAAAACCAAACTTTATCTCTTATTCTTTCCGAGATGAAATGATTGCCGACGGTATCGAAAATTGTTTAATGTATTTCAGAAACTTTGATCCTGCTAAATCAAAGAATCCATTTGCATACTTTACTCAGATTATTTACTATGCATTCCTGCGAAGAATTATGAAAGAGAAGAAACAATTGTATGTAAAGTATAAAGCAACAGAACAGTTCGGTATTCTAGATGAAGCAGAAATGCTTGAAGATGAGAATGGTAACTATAAGCAGTTCGAAATGTATGAGAACATATCAGAGTTTATTCATACATTTGAGGAAAACAAGAAAAAGAAAAAGGCAAAGACGATAAAAGGAGTTGACAACTTCATAGAGAATGATGTAGAATAAGATTATGAAAATTGCGATTCTTGGTGACACGCATCACGGTATGCGTGGTGATTCTTTAGACTTTCATAATTACTATAAAAAGTTTTATGAAGAAGTATTCTTTCCATACCTTAAAGAGAATGGAATTGATACCGTCTTTCAATTAGGCGATCTATTTGATCGTCGGAAGTTTATTAACTTTAACTCTCTTTATTTGGTACGTAAGTATTTCTTTGAAGCATTAAAAGAAAATAATATACAGTTTCATACGTTACTTGGTAATCATGATGTTGCATTTAAAAATACACTAGAGGTAAATTCCTCTCAACTATTACTAAACGAATATGGTAACATTACTGTATACGATTCTTTTACTACACTTAACTTTGACGGGATTGATGTTGATGTGGTGCCTTGGATATGTGATGATAACCAAGTTGAAATCTTTGATAAAGTAAAAGAATCAAAGTCACAAATCTGTTTCGGTCATTTTGAAATTGCAGGATTCGAGATGGATCGTGGTAATGTTTGCCATGAGGGTATTGACAAAGCGCAATTATCCAAGTATGATATAGTATTGTCTGGACACTTCCATCACAAATCTGATGATGGTCATATCTTTTATGTTGGTACACCTGGAGAGATGACTTGGTCCGATTATAATGATCCTCGTGGATTCCATATTTTTGATACCTCTACAAGAGAATCCACATTCATTCAAAATCCATACCGTATGTTTCACAAGATAACGTATGATGATTCCACTCAGGATTTTGAATATTGGAAACAACATGACTACACACAATACAAAGACACATATCTAAAAGTAGTAGTATTGAATAAACAAAACCCATTTATGTTTGACACCGTTATTGATAACCTATATAAATGTGGAGTGTCAGACCTTTCGATTGTTGAAGATTTTTCTGAGATAACTTTTGACCAAGATCAAGAAATCATAGATCAGGCAGAAGATACTATGACGATTCTTTCTAAGTATATTGATGGGTTGCCATTGAATGTTGAATCAGAAAAACTTAAAACACTAATGCGTGAACTATATGTTGAAGCATTGAACTTGGAGAAAATAGAATGAGTAGATCGATTTATCTTTATCCCAAAGAAAGAATGGGAGTTACATATCCCTACGTTTATTGGGATGGACTTTTTAGTGATGAAGAACTTAAACAGGTAGAAGAATATTGCGACACGTTACCATTGGATACAGCGAGTACAGTTGGAAAAAACGGAGTGCAAGATTTTGAAAACCCTGCGAGAAAATCAGATATAGCATGGGTTCGTCCAAATGAAGAAAACATGTGGATATTTGAACGAATGATATGGGTAATAGAAAAACTCAATCAAAGATTCTATGAATTCGATTTAAACGGTTTTGAAGTTATGCAATATACTGTTTATGATGAAGATGGTGAACAGAGATATGATCTTCATATGGATACTGTTTTAGGAACAGATAAATCAATGGAGATGCCTGAGACAAGAAAACTATCTTTGTCTATGGTATTATCTGATCCTAGTGAATATGAAGGTGGTAAATTTCAACTTCAAACAGGACTACCTGATGAAGATAAGATGATGACTGTTGAACAATTAAAAGGTCGTGTTATTGGATTCCCATCATTCTTACTACACAGAGTTACTCCTGTAACTAAAGGTAAAAGAAAATCACTAGTCATATGGGTTGAAGGTCCTAAATTTAAATAATGATATTTTTTCGTAATGTTAAGTGGAAGAATCTTCTTTCCACTGGGAACTATTTTACAGAAGTAAAGTTAGATAGTACAACCAATACTTTGATAGTTGGAAATAACGGATCGGGCAAATCAACAATGCTCGATGCGTTATGCTTTGCATTGTTTGGTAAAGCATTTCGAAACATCAACAAACCAAACCTTGTAAATTCAATCAACGGAAAAGATACTGTAGTTGAAGTTGAGTTTGATACTGCAAACAAATCATACAAGATTGTTCGTGGTATCAAACCCAACGTATTTGAAATCTATCAAGATGGAATACTACTTAATCAAGATTCTGCCGCAAGAGATTATCAAGAATTTCTAGAGAAGTTCATTCTCAAATTAAACTATAAATCGTTTACACAAATTGTTATTCTTGGTTCTGCATCATTCACACCGTTCATGCAGTTGTCTGCATCTGACCGTCGTGCAATCATCGAAGATTTATTAGACATTCAAATATTTTCTTCAATGAATGGTGTAGTCAAAGAAAGATTATCTGGAAACAAAGATTCTATTCAATCAACAAAGAATGATCTTGAAGTTACAAAGAAAATCTATGACGTTAAGAAGAAACATCATGATGAACTTCAACAAGATAAACAAGCAAAGGTAAATGAATATGAGAGTGAGATACAAAGCTGTAGAGAAACCATTAGCACCCTTTGTGGAGAAATTGACGACTTGGGGAGAACGCAAAGTACACTTGCCGAAGTCTGCTCGCAAATTCCTGAAAATGAAAAGAAGATTGCTTCGCTTAAAAAAATTGAATCGAAAATTGAAAGCAAGATATCCCAAGTGGGAACAGATAGAGAATTCTATGAACACAATGCTGATTGCCCAACGTGTAGGCAGGCCATTACCTTGGAGTCTAAAGAACGGCACATGGGCGATCTACTATCAAAACAACAGGAACTTACTAGTGGTCTAACGGAACTACAAACAAAGATAACAGAACATGAAAATCTGTTGGCATCTTTGCGTTCCGATGAACAGAAACTTCATACTGTACGAATCGAACTGGCAACCAAACAAACTGGTAAGTCTGGATTAGAGGCAGCGATTACTAAACTAGAAAAACAGATTGCAGATTTACAAAACACACAAAACACACAAGACGGAAGCGAATTAAAAGAACTACAAGAAACTTATGAATCCTTACAAGGTAACTTAAAAGAGTTGTTGGATGAGAAGTCTTATTATGAAGCTGCCGCAACACTACTAAAAGATTCTGGTATTAAAACCAAAATTATCAAACAGTATCTACCAATTATAAACAAGTTGGTAAACAAATACTTGGCATCATTGGATTTCTTTGTTAATTTTACGCTTGACGAATCGTTCAAGGAAGTGATAAAATCTAGACATAGAGATGACTTTAGTTACCACAACTTCTCGGAAGGTGAGAAACAACGTATCGATATGGCACTTATGTTGACATGGCGTGCGGTTGCTAAACTAAAGAATTCTGCAAATACTAACCTGTTAATACTAGATGAAGTGTTTGATTCTAGTTTAGATACTGGTGGTACCGAGGAACTGATGAAAATTTTACACATGTTGGAAGATGTTAATCTATATGTCATTAGTCATAAAGGTGACATTCTACATGATAAGTTTGCCAATGTAATTAAGTTTGATAAGGTAAAGAACTTTTCAAGGATAGTGAAATGATAGAAATAAGTGGACATATGGATAGAGATCGTAAAGCGATTGTATTTATGGATGAAGAAATAAAAAAATATGTTGTGAAATGTACAGATAGTTTCGGTGCAAGTTATACATCAACCTTTTTAACTTTACATGCAGCAGAGAACTTTGCTGAAGAATGGGTGCTACAAAAATGAGTGAAATTATTAGTATCAATACCGAAGAAGGTATTAAGTCATCTGTTAAAGATGAAGAATTGGATGTACTTCCAGTATATCCAGATGCATATCCAATGCTTCAAGAAAAGATTCCTGAGTATAAAGATGCACTACCTAGTGGTAATATGACAGTTCTAGTCAAACGATTGAAGATGACAATGAAAGCATATAATGGTTTAGGATTGGCTGCAAATCAATGTGGAGTATTTGAAAGAGTTTTCGTCATGCGTATGCAAGATAGAAATGAAATTAAACATGTTGCTTGTATCAATCCAAAGATCATTGATGAATCTGATGATATCGTAAGGGACAAAGAAGGTTGTCTTTCATACCCTGGAATGTTTCTAACCGTACCTAGATCATCGTGGATTACTGCTACATGGTATGATGAAAACGGTGAAGGATATGAAGCAAGACTTGATGGTATGCAAGCAAGAGTATTTGCACATGAACTAGATCATCTTAACGGTGTTAAAATGACAGATTATGTTGGTCCTGTTGCAATTAAGATGGCAAGAGATAAACAAGCAAAGTTGATGAAAAAAATTAAGCGTCAAATGAAGAACGGAAAACTCCAAAACCCTATATAATATTATGAAATACAAACCATACACACTTGCAGATATGAATGCTGCATCTGAACAAAATCTATTTACTGTCATCAGTACCTTTGCAGGTGCAGGTGGATCATCTACTGGATATAAACTTGCCGGTGGTAAAGTGCTTGTGTCTAACGAATTCGTTGACCATGCATACGAATCATACAAGTTAAATCATCCTGGGACAGTTGTATTGACTGGAGACATCAAACAGATTGAAGGAAAACAGTTCTTAGATGCTGCAAACTTATCTCCAGGTGAATTGGATATCTTTGATGGTTCACCACCTTGTACTCACTTTTCTATGTCAGGTAAGAGAGAGAAGTCGTGGGATAAGGAAAAGAATTATCATGGACATAAACAGTTTCAAATTGAGAAATTAACTTTGGAAATGATTCGTATTGCAAAAGACTTAGAACCAAAGACTATTGTTATTGAAAACGTGAAAGCATTATCGTCAGGTAAGGCAAGAGACTATCTCAATTCGTTCAAGTATGAACTAGAACAGATTGGTTATAAGTGTATATCTCATATTTTAAATGCATCACACTTCGGTGTACCTCAAGGTCGTGAGAGAACATTCATCATCGGTGTTCGTAATGATGTTGCAGAAAAACTTGGTATCGAAGATTATAATTTATATCAAACATTGTATCCTGAACCATCAGGAAGAAAACTTTCACTACAAGGTGCGTTTGATGGATTAGATGCTGATCCTAACTATGCAGTTGAATGTCAAAACGAAAGAGACAAACTTGCAAAAGGAAACATTGTTGTGCGTGAAGTATTGAAGAAGATACCACACAATCCACATAAACAAATGCAGTTCTGTCATTTTCTAATGGATGTTGCAGCAGAGAATCCAAACGAACCAAAACTCGCAAAGTTTAAAGATCGTGCATCATACTTCAATTACTTCCGTTGTTCATGGGATACCCCCGCACCGACAATTACAGGAAGATGTCACTCTTACTTTCACCCATCTGAGGACAGATGTTTCACTTTGAAAGAATTGATGCGTATCATGAGTTTACCAGATGACTTCAAGTTTGCTCCAGGTAGCGAGGAAGCAATGGAAGAACGTATTGGATTAATGGTTGCACCTAAAGTCATGCAAGCTATATCATCTAATCTTTACAACAAAATACTTAAACCATATAAAGAGTTACAATAATGAAAGAGTTTTTTATAGACACGGACATTGGACTTGACGAAGCACAAAAGTATCATGGTCGTGTTCCTACAGAAGATGATTATGATTTAGTTGTTGATGCTGATGAAGTCAATGATGACTTTCGTGTTTGGGGTCCTGCAAATATGTTCGGAGAAAGAGAACTACTTGCAGGTGTAGCACGTAAAGTATTTCCAAAAGACATATACGACGATTGTGTTTATACAATGATGGAAATAAATCACACTTCCGATCTACGTACTGCACAAGCAGGACCGTGGGATCCTGATGAACTACTTAAAAAGTTTGGATGGGTAGAAGGTGAACACTATAAGTTCAAAGGTAAGACACGCAACGCATTAATTCGTAAAAAGAAA
>Ga0208784_1000925_pt1 | contig 12890 bp, 15 predicted proteins | sample DEB19_08_DNA_FD_184531 | JGI IMG/M metagenome (GOLD analysis project Ga0208784, IMG submission 184531) | Aqueous microbial communities from the Delaware River and Bay under freshwater to marine salinity gradient to study organic matter... | ecosystem: Environmental > Aquatic > Marine > Coastal ...
ATTACTTTTTATTATAAACCATTATTTTTTATTTTAAATATATAATAATTATTTTTAAATGATATAATTAATAAAAGTATTTTACCAAGGTTGGTAATATTGGTAAATTGAATTTAAAAATAATTATTGTAAGATTATATACAAAATGAGTTTTGCATGTAATTTATGTAAAAATCATTTTACGCAAAAGATGAGTCTTATGCGCCATTTAAAAGAAAAAAGATGCAAAACAGGATTATTATATAATTTAGTTGAATTAAATAATATCTTAAATTTGGTTAATATAGATATGTTAAATATAAATAACAATAAAGAAATAGAAACAATAACTGAATTAAATACAATAGATGATTTAAATCTAAAATATTTAGAAATAAACAAAATAAGAGAAATAATTGATATATATGATACGAATAAACATAAATTAAATATTTTATTATCAGAATATATTAAAAATATAATATGTAATGAAAATTATCCAGAAAATCATTGTATTAAATATGTGGATAAAAAGATGAAAATATTTAGTCTTTATATAACAGAACAAGGTGTTAAAAAATATATTAGAGATAATTGTAAACAATTATGTCATATAGCATCTGAATATTTTTATAAAATTATTAAAAAACAGTTATCAAAATGTTTAAAATTCTATAAAGATGACAGTGATTTCCAAGATTTATATGAAGATACAATTATAGAATTTGAAAAAAATTTAAATATAGATAATGTACACAAAGCTTTAAAAACTTGTTTACATGCTTATATTTTAAACGACAAAAATATGAAAATATAAATAATTAAAAAATACTTTTAATTATTTAATATATCGTGTTCATCAAAAACATTTAATTGGTATTTAACCTTAGTTGTTATTAATCGATTTAATTCCTCAGCTTTTTGATTATAAGCTTTTGCAGCATCTATTTCATTAACAAAACTTCCACAATATATTACTTTACGATTGTGTTTAATATATGCTCTAAATTTACCACTTTCTTTTCTAATAGTGACACCTACAAATCTACTATATTTTTTTACTTTATTAATTTCTAATTCGTGAATATGATTTTTTTCTGAAGTTAATAAATCATTAAGTTTATAATTAGTTCCAAAGTTATTATTAAAAAACAATGCTTGTTCATTATATACTTTAGCACATTCTATGTCACTTGTATTTTTTATTAATTTGTAACTTTTACGTTTATATTGAATACTAGCCTCAAATATTTGTTTAGATTTTATAAAATACACTCCATTAAAATCGGTAGATTTACTTTGAAATCTTTTTTGACGATATTCTTCAAGTAAATCTCTTGGATTAGAGACATAATTTTCTAGTCGATTCAATCGATATTTAATTTCTAAAGATTCATTTAAATAACTTGCATAATCATTATACGCTATTGCTGCGTCTAGTTCTGATAGGTAATAACCTAAAACAACTGTATTATTATCCTTTGTTAAGCGTGATACCCATTTATTTTGTCTAATACACCAAGAAACACCATTATAATTACTTATCTTATCAGGTTTTGTATGCGAATTTATATATTTATCAGGTTTTTCAACTATAATATTTTTTTCGTTTATTGATTTTAATTTATCTTGTAAATTTTCAGCATAATTTTTAAATGATATATAATCAATAAAACTACATTTATCAACTATTTCAATACCTGTTTTAATAACATTAATTGCATAATTTAATTCTAAATCGTTACTAAAAAAGAACCATTCTGCCCTTTTTTTAATACGAAATGGTTCTAATAATATATGAATTAATTTCTCAGCATATTTCATATTACTGGATTGGAAATTAGTTAACATTTTTAAAGATTTATTACTAGAAGCTACATTCAATGAAGTTAATCTTCCATCAGGATTTTCTGCTAACCCTATTTTATAAGAGCCTATACTTGATGTATCTTTAATTAAATATACATAACCCCTTTTAACAGAAAATCCTTCAGTATCCGGTCTATTTTCTAATAATTCTATTGTTTTTTTTTGTTCTTCTATCAGTTTTTCTTTTTGTTCAAGTTGTTCTTTCATTAATTCATTATATACCATTTCTAATTTAATATAATAATCATGAATTTTATCTGCATTTTCAGTATTTGCTTTTAAACATAATTTTTTAAATGTATTTATATTTAACATAATTGTCTCTTGTGGTCTACCACCTAAATCATTTGATTTAGGGTTTTCATCCGAACAGATGAAAACCTCTTTGTTTTTGCGTTCATCACAACGGATGAGCGCTATTTTATAATCGATATTTTCAGTAAAGTTATGTTTTAATAATCTTTTTGCATTAGCTTTATTAGAAAACCCTATAAATTTCCATACGTTATCTAAATTAACAATAAAATCATCTAATTGATGATAGTTTAAATACAAAAACAAATTAGATACATATAAACGTTGTTCATCGTCAGAAAAATGATTTTTTAGTTTATTAATCAATTCATTTTTATCATATATATCTATATTACTAGTTTTTATAAGTGTTTTAATATCAACTTCATGTTTTTCTTCCATTTGTTATACTATTAATTATTTATTATCTTTAAATACATTTTAATTAAATAATTAATTAAATAATTAATATTCTCACAAAATTTATTAAATAATTTATATTAAAATTTATTTAATAAATATAGTTTATAAAATTTCAACACCACGACGGAATTGTGATGGGCTTTGTTCATAACTGCTTTGGTGCCATGGACCAACTGTTTCCTTAGGGATAGGTGGTAGACTTCTTATGTCGAGGTTCCCTACCTTTCTATCTTGAAGTGTGGTATTAATTCCTGCGTGATAACCACTGATTAAGAAATTTTGTTCTTTTAATAATTTGCTAACAGGGTTTTCTTTTGCAAAGGCATTTGCATCATCATATTTTGGTAAAAGATCATCGGCTTTAATTTTATCTTGGCCTTCTACAATTTTAGCGATTTGTTGTTGTTGTTCTTCAGGAGTAACAGGTAGATTAGCTCCTTCTGTTTCACCTTGAACAACTGGTTTTTCATCAACATTTTCTAATTGTTCTGGTATAGTACCATAGTAGGAAGTGTATTTTTCTTGTGGTTTAAAATATGTATATAATAAATATATACCTAATACAACTAACAAGACTTTTACAACATCATTATTTTGAATTGTTTCTAATATATTTGCCATATGTTTTATTTTAATATAATATAATAAAATAAATTTTAATTTTAATAATTAAAAAAAAAAACAATTAATTTAAAAGTAAAATTAATATAAAATTAAATTCATTAATTTAAATTTTACCAAAAATATATAATGGATGATTATGATTATATAGAATCAGATTCAGATAAAGAAAAGATTAAATCTAAATCTGAATTAATAGATGATTTTTTATTTTTTGAATCTTATAATTTAGTATTATTAAAACAAGATATTAAAACACGATTTTCTAGTATTTCACCTTTTTTTTTAGATTATATTCAAATTTATCATTTATCAGATTTTATAATTTATATATTGTTTAATACAGAATACAAATTAAAAAATTATAATACACATTTCGTAGATTTATTTACACATATGTATAATAATGAATTAATTATTTCATATAATATTATATGTAAATTTTGTAATAAATTTACTAAAATTAAATTAGATTTCAAAAAATGGATTTTATTTTGCATTACATATTCTAATTTAACAGAATTAATTTAAAAATAAAAATTCTTATAAATTAAGATGAGTATAAAAATATTTTCAAATTTATTAAAACAAAGTTATATTGTACGTATAATTAATCATTATAAAAATAGAGAATACTTATTTTTAGAAAAGTGTAATAAATCTCAAGTATCTAATACAAATAAACCACATGTTAAAAGTAATAAACATAATCCTATAGAATACAAATAATTAAATGTTTTTAGTATAATAAATATTATTTTACGATTAAATATTATTTTTAATATCATCTTAAATATTAAATGATATTAGCAATTGATATAGGTATTAAGAATTTATCTTTATGTTGTATGAATTCTGAAAATTCTCAAGATATATCATCTTATAAAATTCATTTATGGGATGTTTATGATACATTAGAAGAAAAATCTTATTTTTGTCAATCAAAAAAACAAAAAGGACATGATTTATGTAATAAAAAATGTTTATATAAGTGGACAAATAAAGAAACTAAACAAGTTGTACATTGTTGTAAAATACATTTTCCTAAGGTGTTATTACCAATTAAAAAGGAAAATGAATTTAAAAAACGTTTAGTTAATGATTATTTATTACAAGATATTGCAAAAATTGTATTAAAAAAAATTCAAGAAATATATGATACAAACATAGATATATTCAATCAAATTACATCTATTATAATTGAATTACAACCTAAAATTAATCAAAAAATGAAGTTTATATCTCATATAATATATGGAAAATTAGTAGAATTATTTTATGATAAAAAAACTACTATAAGATTTGTAAGAGCTGCACATAAATTACGAGCATATACAGGACCTCTTATAGAATGTAAATTAAAAAGTTTATATGCAAAAAGAAAATGGTTAAGTATACAATATGCAAATTGGTTTTTAGAAAATAAATTTTCAATAGATCAACGTGAATTATGGTTACAACATTTTAGAAATCATACTAAACAAGATGATATGAGTGATGTTGCTCTTATGTGTATTAACGCAATTTTTGGAATACCTAAACGTCAATTTGTTAATAAAAATGGTAGTTGTATTAAATAATCATTTATATTTTTTTTATTTTAGAAAATAGATTTTTCCATTTAAATATTTTTTTATAACTATATTCATAACAAATTACAGTTGTATTAAAATGCACTTTACATGTTTTAGTAGGTATAAAAATTTTACTTTTTAATTTCTTATTTATTATCTTTGTAATAATTTTATATTTATACATCTATAATATATAGTTATTTTTTAAATCGAAATTTTACGTTAAAAAATAAATACTAATACCTTGGTTTATTTTAATGTTAATACCTGAATTTGAAAAATTATCTCTTAAGAAATTCAAAATTAAAAGTATATTACCTGACGCTACTATACTTATACTTGGGAAGAGAAGATCAGGGAAAAGTTTTCTAGTTAGAGACATGTTTTACCACCATAAATATATACCATCAGGTATAGTTTTTTCAAGTACTGAAGAGGCTTCGCCATTTTTTTCAGATTTTATACCAGATTGCTTTATTCATCCAGAGTATGATCCTGAACTTATAAATAATATAATGAATAGTCAAAAACGTAAAATAAGAGAAGCAAAGGAACAAAAATTATCTGAATCTGGTAAATATCCTGGTAATAATGTATTTATTGTGTTAGATGATATGTTACACGATGCACAAAATTGGAAAAAAGATAAAACTATTAAAAGTATCTTTTTTAATGGTCGTCATTATAATTTTTTATTTGTATTAACAATGCAATATCCTCAAGGTATTCCTCCAGAATTACGTAGCAATATAGATTATGTTTTTATTTTTAATGAACCATCTGTCGCTAATAGAAAAAAAATATACGATGCTTATGCTGGCATGCTTCCAGATTTTAATTATTTCTGTAATATATTAGATGCATGTACACAAAACCACGAATGTGTGGTAATAAAAACATCGGGTAATTCAAACGACTTGCGTGATCAAATTTTTTGGTATAAAGCAGAAGCTCATAAAAATTTTAGAGTAGGACATCAGAAATTTTGGAAATATCATAATAATAATTATAATTCAAATTACGAACAAGATAATGAAAAAGATGAAGAAAAACTAGATAAATTAAAACGTAAATTTGCAAAAACAAGAAAACTTAAAGTTCTTGTATCAAGACAAGGCGATATAATAGGTTACAAAGAAGATGAATAATTGTATTTAGACATTTAAAAATGTATTTAATTGTAGAAACTCTATACTATTACATACTTCATAAAATTCATCGAATAAGTCTTTTATAATACTATAAGATTTATTAACATTATTGATAAATTGTTCTTGTTCTTGAACCGTTGAAATATTTTTACATAAATATAGTTTAAAATGTGTAATAAGATTTTTAGAATTTTCATATGTTAAAAAATCATTATGTTCTGGTAACATTCGTTTTAACATATTACCACCAAATAATAATCCTAAATAAAATTGATAAGCAGATTCTACAGGATATTTATTACAATGTTTTAATAAACTATAATAAGTTGGTGTTATATAAACATCAGGTAATATAAAATCTCTATATAATTTTTTTTGTAAATTTTTATCTTGTAAATCTAAGACGTTTTGAATTTCATTTATACATAATTTATTAAAATTAATATACATATCACCAGCTATTTTATCTTTTCTAATCATTGAAACAAAAGGATGTTTATCAACAGCTTTATGAGAATCTTTAGTTTCATTATATAATCTTTCAGTAAAAGACATAATGAATTTTTAAATCTATCTTTAAAATTCATTTTTTTATAATAATATTTTTTCTTCAACATTAAAATTATTTAAAAATTTAACGTGTTTTTCAAATAGTTTTTCTTCGTGATCATCAATTACTAATTCTAAATTTAATCGTTTTTTACAGTTGTAAATTCCAAGGATTCTTAATGATTGTAAAAAACTTGTTACACTTGTTCTAATTCTAGTAATTTGACATGTTAAATGTCTAGTATAATCGCTTGAAACATATGATAAACCTCTATTAGATAGTCTATTTGCTATAAAAATAATATGTTTATATTCTTGTAAACTGTCGATAATTTTTGATATAGATTTTTGTTTGACATATCGTTTTTGATTATTGAGTAACATTATTTTTTCAGATGTTAATAATACAATTGGAACATTTTGAAATTGTAATGTTAATTTTTCTGCTAATTGTGCCATTTCATTTACATAACTATATTTATTTATCAACATTATACCCGTTTGTGTTTTTAAAAATTTTTCAACTTGTTCTGTATTATCATCAGCACAGTTTAAATTAATATTTAAATCTTCAACACCATAATAATTTGTATTTTTTGGAACCTTAATACATCTATTATACAACGTACTGTTAAATGGAGTTGCTGTTATATGTACTGTTTTTCTAATATTATTGGATGTCTTTATAGAACAAGAACGAATAGTTTGATCAGATTCATCCAACATTAAAATATATCGTTTAGGTTCAACTTTTTCAAAGTAATTATATCTATATTTATTATTTAACACTAATACCAAATTTTTATTTATTTCTTTTGTATTTTTATCAATTATTTGATAATCAATATTTTTCGACTTAAGCCTTTGTTCATATTGTTTTAATACCAATAATGAATTCTGAATAACCAACACTTTTTGACACCATTTATTTTCATTTATATAATTGATAATTTCAGATGTTTTGCCACCTTGAACATTACCATATATTAATATGTTTTTCTCAATACGATCTAATACGTATTGAGAAATATGATTTTTTAATACATTTGCTACATAAGGATCTCCAGTATATAATACTATTTCGTCCATTATCTCCGTTGGTAAACGTGGAATTTTCATTGTCTAAGTATTTGTCTTGTACAATTATTTATAAATTTCTAATAAATTTCAATTTTTAATAATCTGTGTAAAACCTCGATCAAATCATTTTAAAGATGTCCATTATCTTTTAAATATATATATGTTTTACCACCAATTTTTATTCGTCTTTTTGTTAATGGATTTATAATCCATTCTATTTTTTGGAATAAATTCTTTATTTCACTATCATTTATAACATTTCTACACATTGAACATAATTTATGATTTTCCTTAACATGGTTATATAAACAAAGTTCATGAAAACTATGATCACATGACAATTTTATAATTTCATTTTCAGTGTGATTTGTGTCAAAACAGATATTACAATTGTATTCTTTATTTATAAAATCTTGAAATGATTCTAATATATCTTCGTCTGTGTATTTCCGTTCTATATAATCTATATAATTATAACTATTTTGCAAATTAATAATAATTTTATCATAATTTATTGTATAATTATCTATTTCAAAACATCTACAATTATAATAACCAGACGGATATTCCGTTTTCAATAAATATAAATCTTGAAATATAGTGTCTATATTTAACATTAAATAATTATGCATATATTGAATAAACGAGTCTATTGATTCATTTTGCAAATATACAATTAAACAACTATACCAACTTTCGTGTTTTACATAATCAGTATATGTAGTATCATCTCTACCACCAGGTTCATACATATAAGGATGATTATCTAAAAAAGAATGAAATGTTAATAAAATAGTTTCTATTCCCATACTAGATGTCCATTTTTCATAAATATCATCTCCCCACGTATTTAAAATTGTTGCACAACATTTTCCATTTTCATACATATTAGGATGTATTCTAACACTATTATAATTTATAAAAGTTACGTCTGGTGGTGAATAAGGATAATTTTCTGGTATAGTTATATTTAATCTTATAAATTTATGTCTATAAACTGAATCATATGGTGCTCGAATAATTGCATATACTTTATTAATATTTATATCATCATAATAAATAAGATAATCATTATCTAATAAAGCTTTTTGATTTTGTTGAATATACAATTCTCTAATTTCTTTTAATAATCTTTTATTTATATTCATAATTAAAGTATATAATTATTAAATTTTTAAATTAAAAATATTACATTACTTTTAAAAAAAGTAATGGATTTGATATTACTTTTTTGAAAAGTAATTATTCTAATCTAGATAATTTACCTTGTTTATATAAACTATATAATTTATCTTTTATTTTATCTTCCATATTGTCTTTTTTATCGTTTTTAATATTATAATTGTTAAGTTTTTTATTTGTATTTATAATACTATTTGTTTCATCTTGTTTTAACCGGGGATCAGTAATATAAAATATACAATCTTTTAATTGTACAGTCCATGATATTTTATTATTTAAATTAACTAAAACTACGTAATCCGGATAAACAACTTTCATTAAATGTCCTCCTATTCTAAATTTTTTAGTTTTAGTATTGTAATATCTTACCCAAGTTTTATAATATGGCAATTTTGTTAAAATTTTCTTTTCTTCCATACTTTTTAAAGGAATAGTATTTTCTAAACGTTTTATAATTTCATCTTTTGTAAATAGATCTTGTTTACTACCATTAGTTGGTTTTCTATATTTAGTTTTAGCTATATTTAAAAAAGGATATCCATTATTATCTATTTCCGTATAATATTCATCAGAAATTGTATCAGTTTGAAAAGAACTACTAGTATCATCATATGAACTAGTATTTGTAGTAGATTCTTTTTCTATAATAAATCTTTTTTTCATAATATATTCTCTTATTCAATCTAAATATTTTTTATTTAAATTAATTACATTACATTAATAAAGTAATATTTATTTTATTTTGTAATATTAAGTTAATGTTATATTATTTATATAATACTTTGTATGAATTTACTAGTTCATTTCTTAATACAAAAACAAGTGTTGATAAAATTTTACCAAATTTATGGTTAGGAAATTATAAAGCTGCACATGATATTAATTTTTTAATAGATAATAAAATAGGCATGATAATAAATTGTACTACTAATATTCCATTTATTCATGAAATCATAGATAAAAAATTAAAAAAACAAAAATATAATAATATTAATTCAGTAGATTTATGTTCAATTTATAATATAGAACGATTTAGAATACCTGTTAATGATTCTTTATTAGAACGAGATTTTATTATAATGGAAAATTATTTTAAAATTATTATACCATTATTATTACGAAAATATACCATTGAAAATAAAAACATCTTAATTCATTGTCACGCTGGCAAACAAAGATCGACTATAGTCACAGCTGCCCTAATTAAGGTACTTTTAGACCATAAATATGTAGAATTAAGTGAAATTCCAAAAACTAATTGTCAATTAACACAATTTCAAAATATTTGTAATTATATTAGAACAAAAAGACCACAAGTCTTCACTTATGGTTTTAGAATTAATTTCGAATCATCTTATAAAAATTATTTTAATATTGGAATATAATGCTTTTTTAATTTAAAAATTAACTTGAATAAAAATATTTTAAGTTAATTTTTTTTTAACTGTATATATTAATGGAATGGTTAATATCATTCAGAGTTTCTAAATATGACAAATTTATAAAAACCTTGGAAGATTTATATACATTAAAAAATAAACGAACAAATACATATGTATATAAAGATTTGTCTGATATTTTTATAAAAAAAGAAATTGCATCAGGTGTAGAAGGAGTTGTATATAAAACTATATTTAAGGGTCCAAAACAAAAAGGTAACGAATTTGTCATGAAAAAAGTTAATTTACGAGCCATAAAAAGTGGCAAAGGTATAACTAAAAGTGAATTAAATCTTACACCAAATGAAATATTAACATTATTTTATAGTAATCAATCATTTAAAAAACCAAGTTTAATAGAAATTATATCTAATACATTAACAAATCAATTAGTTTTTCAAAAGATTTGTCCTAATTTTGCAATTAATTATTATTGGGATTATAAAAATAATATAGTCACATTATATAATGAATATATAAATTATACATTTGAATCATGGATTCAAAAAGCTCATAGTAATGAAATTTGGTTTAATGCTCTTTTTCAAATTATGTATGCTTTAACTTCACTTAAACAAACTTTTAATATGTTACATACAGATTTACACATAGGTAATATTTTGGTTCAAAAAATAAAAAAGGGTGGATATTGGATTTATAAATTAGATGGTGTAGATTATTATTTACCAAATCTAGGATATATTTTTATTATATCTGATTTTGGATTTTCTTGGATTCCTAATAAATTATATATCTCTTGGTATTATAAAGATAGACTAAAATATATAACAAAAAATGGCCAAGAATTTTATGATTTATTTGATTTTATAGATTCTATAAAAACGATTAAAAATGTTCCAAAATATTTTATATCAGAAATTGATAAATTATTTAATCCAAAAGAATCTTTTGTATATACATCAGATTATCCAGAAAATACATCTGATAATTATCCAACTTATATCACTAAATCTTATCGTGGTCTTAAAAATACAATAGCAGATAAAATATATGATATTTTTTATATTGGTAATTTCACAAAAACAAAACGACTAAATATACAAAACATAACTTATAGTTATATTATAGAAAATTCTTATTTAATTGATACATATTCATTAGATAAATCTTTTGATACATCAAAATTACCAACTAAATTTAAATCTTTAATCAAAAAACCTAAAAAAAATCAATAATTATACATATTCCCAATTCTCACAATCCTTACATTCTTTATTTATATTACATATTGGTAAATCTGTTTCCCAATTAGGTATTATATCATTTAACATAACATCTATACGATGATTCAATATTGATTCTGTAAAATTTAATTTATTTTTTGCATCATATAAACAAGTATTACCTACATGACATTTTGTATTTATATAATATCCTAATAAAGCACACGTATTACCACAATCTCCCATAAAAATAGGATCTGCATTATGACCATAATGATATATATTGTTATAATTTAAATCTTTATTTATTATATCACTCAATAAAAAATAATGCATATCTCCAGGTGATTCAAATGTTACTGTTAATTTATTATATTTAATACCTAAATAACTTGCTAATAAACCACCTAAAGAATGACCTGTAAAAATCAATTCACTATTTTTTATATCTATTAAATTATTTACATTTTCCATAATTTTATTTAAAATAACTAAATAATTTTTTTCAAATTCCAACGATTGCTTATAACAATTTATACAACAAATATTTTTTTCTAATTTATCACATAAACAATCTTTAATATTAGCTTTCTTATTAAAACAACATGAAAAAAATAAATTATCATTCCATTTATCATTTGAAATAGTAGATAATGTTTTAAACTCCAATCTATCATTTATTAATTCATCATTTAACATTTCTATTGTGTCTAATTGTTGAAATGATCCAAAATAAATACTTGTACCCTTTATAGAAATAACATTTTTAGTCTTATCATTATTTGAAAATAAATATGCTTTAACAGTATCGTCTGTTACACTTATATTTAATACATTATTTAATGTTGTATTTAACCATCTTTTATCATTCGTATCAATATATGTATTATGTGACATTTTTCCTAATTCATATATCGTATTCCAATCTAAATTTGAATATACACATTTATATAATAAAAACATTGTAAATAATTTATTTATCATTTATTAATTATAAATAAATATATTATTCATTTTTAACATATTATGCTCTTAAAAATCTTCTATATAACCTTTTTCTAAGAGGAACTTCAGTATTTAAATCTATAATAGTAATATCATCAGTAGTTGTAGTAGTCTCTGAAGTTGTAGTAGTCTCTGGAGTTGTAGTAGTCTCTGAAGTTGTAGTCTCTAGAGTTGTAGTCTCTAGAGTTGTAGTCTCTAGAGTTGTAGTATCTGAAGTTGTAGTAGTCTCTGGACAGGGTGTTTCAGTTGTAGTTTCTAGAGTTGTAGTATCTGAAGTTGTAGTAGTCTCTGGACAGGGTGTTTCAGTTGTAGTTTCTAGAGTTGTAGTACTAGTTTCTGGACACGGTGTTTCCGTTGGTTCTGGTTCTGTCACTGTAATTTCTCTATCAGTTGTAGTTTCCGAAGTAGTCTCAACACTTGTAGTACTAGTTTCTGGACACGGTGTTTCCGTTGGTTCTGGTTCTGTCACTGTAATTTCTCTATCAGTTGTAGTTTCCGAAGTAGTCTCAACACTTGTAGTACTAGTTTCTGGACACGGTG
>Ga0208784_1000930_pt1 | contig 12859 bp, 15 predicted proteins | sample DEB19_08_DNA_FD_184531 | JGI IMG/M metagenome (GOLD analysis project Ga0208784, IMG submission 184531) | Aqueous microbial communities from the Delaware River and Bay under freshwater to marine salinity gradient to study organic matter... | ecosystem: Environmental > Aquatic > Marine > Coastal ...
GACGCCACGCACCTTGCCACAGAGTTCCTTTGCCGGTTCAAGTCTGACCGTAGGCCGTTCCCGGCGATTTCATTGACGGCCAATGGCGAGCTGCTGACGGCCATCGGCAACGATTACAGCTTCGACGATGTGTTCGCCCGACAGGTGAACGGGCTAGCTCAGGGCGGCGACGTGTTGGCTTGTTTCACCACCAGCGGCAAGTCGCGCAACGTAGTCCGTGCGATTGAAGAGGCGAACCGGATTGGGATCGAGAGCGTCTGTTTTCTGGGGCGTGACGGCGGGCAGACCAAGGGGATGGCGACCATCGAGCTGCTGGTTGAGGCGGAAAGCACGGCCCGCATCCAAGAGGCGCACAAGCTACTTTTCCACGCGATCTGCGAGGCGCTTGAGGATGGGCTTGCGTCTGCGTGACGGTTCGGTTTTGGAGCCGCACCAGTCTATCCTGTCCCAGTTCTGCCTGACCGCATTTTGATTCTCGCGCCGTCTGGCGCTCCCTTTTCCGTAGCTCATAGGTTGGCCATAATTTTTTGGGCGCAGGCGTCCCATGTGAATTGTTCCGTGAAGGCGCGGCAGAGGTTCCCGCGCCAGACGAGTTCGTTCCGATGGGCGTAGGCGTGTTCCAGGTGGGCGAGGATGTCGCTGACGGGCGGGTTGAACCATCCTGCCGGGTCCAAGTCGCCAGTGGCGAGTGGATATGCTCCGGCGCTCAAAACGTCTCTGTGGCCCGTTTCTGCGCTGGCGATGACCGTTCTAGCGCACGCCATGAACTCGCACATCACCATGTTGTTGCCGGCCTCGCAGCGGTTCGGGAACAGGCCGATGTGCGCCATGCCGTAAACCTCCGGCATCTTGGAGTTGGGCATCGGCGGCAGGCTGATGACGCGGTCTAGCGGCAGTCCGTCCAGCGGGTTTTCACCGACGAGCCAGCTTTTCTTCATCGATGCCATCGACTCCGACCACGGATTGTGCCATGCCGTCAGCAGCACCACGTCGCCGTGGTTGGCCATGAAGTGTTTCATGGCGGCGATGACATAGTCCTGTCCCTTGCGGAACTCAAACTTGCCTCCGCTGAACACGACAAAGCCTTTGCGTTTGGATGGCGGCAGTGGCTTGAACACATCGAGGTCAACTCCCTGAACCAGCGCTTGCGATGGGATGCCTTTCTCCGCGAGGCGCCGCACGTTCCAGGTTGACCCTGCAAAGATGACATCGTATTGGCGTGCATTGCGATGGGCCTCGCCCTCGATCGGCCATTCGGTGAAGCAATAGCCAAGCACCTTGGGCGCACGCTTTATCTTGCGAATGGGATTAAGGTGCGAGTCGGCGATGGGCACGAACACGGGCGCGTCGAATGTGTCGCGCTTGGAATTGTCCACCACCACATTGGCGTATTTGGAAAGCGCGCGGACGAGGTTGGTGTTGGCCACGCCCCAGCCGTATCCGTCTGCGGGCTGGCCGAGGTAATAGAGTTTTGGCTTAGACATTGGCGACCCAGCTTGTTCTGTCCTGTTTGACGTTGCTGCCGAAAACGGCCCGGACGCCCGCCTCGATGTTGCCGGGGTAATCGTGGCCCGCAATCCATGAGCCTGGCGCAATCTTCGGCAACCACGCCCGCAGCTCGCGCTCGATGTGTTCGGAGTTGTGCGTGTCATCCACGAAGATGAATCGGACGGACTTGTCAGCGAACAAGTCAGCCGCCTTGATGGCGTCGGACTCGATGAGCGTCACGAAGTCGCGCACGCCGGCGGCGGTCAGGTTGGCGCAGCACTGCTCAAACGGGGAGCGGAACTCGCCCTGCTCGCGGTCCCGGCGCAGAATGGCGTGGTATCCATCCCAGTCGGTGTGCGCCCAGTTGTCGATGCCGATCACTCGCAAATCTTTATTCGCCGCCTTGGCGCGGCTGGCGAGGTAGCAGAGCGAGGCGCCCTTCCATACGCCGATTTCGATGAGCGTGTCGCCGGGGCCAGCGTCACGGACGGCGGCGTCGTAGATGTTGTCGAAGTCAAACCAACCTTGGATTACTAGCATATATTTCTTCTTTCGTTAGTTTCTGTGCAGACCACAGCGGGGCAGACATGTTGAGCGGCCTGTCGCGCCCCGGACCAACCTCATGGAACGTGGCCCCGCACATGGTGAATTTTTCCTCGGTGGAAACTTGGCAGTCCGATTGACGGATTGCTTGATATCTTGCCAGGACGTCGAGGATGGCGTGATTTCGGATGAAGAAGAGCGACTGTTCGCAGGGCATCATCGAGTTGCGCCCAACGGTGAAATCACCGCACTGGATCGCTTCAAGCCAAGGTCCGGAGGCGTAGCAATCCTGCTCCTTGTAGCAGAAGTCCAGCCCTTCGGAGTAAGCCATCAGCGCCGGGATCATCCAAGACAGCGACCATCCCGTGTAGCGCGTGGCGTGGCGGGCCGGGGCGCTCATGTGGCCAAGGTTCCCGCGCACGCGGACGATGCGGTAGCTGTAGTCATACTGGAACAGGCCCGGAGCGGAAGAGTTGTCCACCACCACTACGTTGCTGCACTGCCGGCGCGTGTTGGGCAGCCAATGCGCGAACCATTCCGTCCGCATCTCAGAAATGGTGGCGGCGTCGGCGTAAAAGCCGGTTCCTATCAGACAAGTTTCCATAACTCCGAGGCGATGCGATTGAAGACAGGTTGCCAGTCGAGTTCGGATTCCTGGCGGAACAGGCGCACGCTGGGATACCACGGCGTGGAGTCGCCGTGCGCCTGGGGATAGACGAAGTAGGGACGGCAATGCAGGGCGCACCAGCAGGGCTTGCCCATGGCCCCGGACAGATGCACCAGCGACGTGTCCACGCTGATGATCAGGTCAAGTCCGGCCACCCTGTTCGCCGTCTCCAAGAAGTCACACGGCTTGTCTCCGCGCACAAGGTGCGGAAAGTCCCTGGCCTCTTCGTCATTGTCCACTTGCAGCGAGTGGAAGGTGACGCCGGGAACCTCAAACACCGCTCGCCAATCCTTGAGGCTTGTTGATCTGAACTTGTCGTTGCCCTGAACCTTGGAGCCTCGCCATGCGATGCCGACATGGAAGCCCTCGCCGTATTCAACCGGGGACTCGGCCCTGATGTAGGGCGCCGGCGGGATGGTGGCAATCGTTGTGCCGAAAACGCGGGGCAGCGAGACCGCCGGGATGTGGCAATCGAAGTCTGGAATCTCGTCGCCCACCACAGCTACCGAATCCACCAAGGGCGCGGCGATGGGGGCGAGGCATTTCTGGGCCACCCAGGTGAGCCGCACACCTTGGGCGCGGATGAGCGGCGCGTAACGCAGCATGAGAATGGAATCGCCGTGGCCCTGCTCACCGTAGACGTAGAGGTTGCGTCCGTTGTTGCCGGTCCACTCGGGGACGCACGCGGGCAGCTTGGCCAGCCCGTTGTTTTTGCTGCGCCAGCGGCACTCGTATTCCTTGAAGCCGCGCTCGTAGTCGCCCGACTGGAGCAGCGTCATGGCGCGGATGAACTGCGCCTGCTCATGCCACGGGTCCAGCTCAAGGGCGCGGTTGGCGTAGCGCAGCGCCTCGCTGAAGTCGGCGCCGTGGAGCTTCATCAGCGCCTTGTTGCTGTGGCTGTCTGGGATGGACGGCCAGAGCTTTGCGGCCTCGTCGAACAGCCCAAAGGCCAGCGCGTTCTGCCCACGATTGGCGTAGATCATTCCGAGGTTGTTCGATGCCGCGCAGCGCAGCAGCGGGTCTTTGGTCAGCGCCAGCACCTCGCGGAAGCGCGGCTCCGCGATGTCCTCTTTGCCGTCTTTGACGAGCTGGATGGCGATTTGCAGCCAGCCCTCGGGGGCCAGCTTGGCGGCCTCATACATCAGCCTGCTGCCCTCTTCGTCCTGCCCTCTGGCCAACGCCTCGATGCCGCGCTCGTATAGGTCTTGAAAACGCTTGGTCTTGTCACTCACGGCAACGCGCCGTTGTCAACGCGCTCTAGGTGTATGAGCGCATACGGCTACGAAGACGCACTGGCGATGGTGGAGGCAGAGCTTGGGCAGACCTTTACCTGGTCGGGCAACACCTACACCTGCACCATCGGCGACAGGACCGAGGGCCGAGCGCTGGAGGAGGGCGGCTTTGCGCTTGCCGCCGATTTGGTTCTGGTGGCGCGGCTGGCTCAGTTCGGCGGAACGCCGCCAACCGCTCAGGACAAAATCACCATCGGCTCGCGCTCCATGCGGATTTCCGATGTAAGCCATTCGCCGTGTGGGACATTTCTGGTCATCAACCTGGTTGACGACAGCAGGGGGGCGTGATGGTTCCCGGCATCAAAATAAACACCAGCGAATTTCAAAGGACGCTGCGATCCTACATGCAGCACTCAAAAAAGGACGTTGCCGACATCATCAACGCGAAGGCGTTCTTCATCGCCCGTGGCGCGGCAAGAAACACGATGATGGCGAGCAAGGAAGACATCCGCAGTGGCCTTTGGAAAGGGGTCAGCATAAAAGGAAAACCGGCACCCTTGGTCGGCGTGATGGCTGAAAAGTGGGCAAAGGAAAAATACGGGAAGGGCTATTCGCCAAAATCCAAGGCTGGGCTGTCCGCGCTGAAGGCTGCTGTGAAGCAGATCCAAGCGGCCAGAATGCGGGCGCGAGCGTTCATGCGTTCGGGCTGGATTCCTGCCATCAAGGGTTTCGCCAGAAAGATGGACGCTAGGGACAGGTTTGAGGCGGGCAAGCGCCACTTGGGGATGTCTGAATCATCGTTCAAAAATCCAAGGGGCGGGTTTTCAGCCGCCAATCCAGGCATTGTTGCCCGCGCAGTTCTCTGGAACGCCAGTGTGGCCAAGCGCGGCGAAGACCCCGGCGGAAAGCTGGACAAGATTGCTGGGTCGGCGCTCAAGGAGGCGATAAACGACGAGACGGCATCGATGCGTGCATACATTGAGCGCAAGATGCGCGAAACAATCCGGCGCGTTCGTTGACACGCCCGCCCTCTTGAATGGCAACACTGCGCTCCCTAGTTGAGTCCGCCTTTGTGGACTACTTGAACGACCAGTCCTTGGCGGCCACCGTCCACGCCGGGATTGGCGCCACCGACAAGGCCGCGCCTGCCGTCATCGTCCGCCTGACCCAAGCCGTGGAGGAGCCGTTCAAGTCCGGCAACTACCGGGCCACGGTGGAGATCACCTGCAAGTCGGTGGCCGCCGACGATGCCGGCGAGCATGAGGCGTTGTGCTTGGCGGTCAAGGAAGCCGTCTGGCGGGATGACATCGAGACGCAACTCCAGACGGCCCAGCCTGGGCTTCGCGTTTTTGGCGGGTCGGCCCCGCACCAGATCGCCTATGACACGGACGGCGACTGCTGGACCGAAACACAGACCGTCGAAATCTACTGCTGCGCCTACCAGTTCACCGCGTAGCGTTGACGATTCTCCCCATTTGAAAGGCTAAAAAACTATGGCGAACACTTTTGTAGGATCAGGCATCGCGTTTGGCACGTCCAGCACCAGCTCGACGTTGACCGGACTTGGCACAATCACGCTGCTTCAGAGCGCCGAGATGGGCGCGGAGGCGGACGAATACCTAGTGAAGGACGGCGACGGCAACACCAAAGGCGTGGCCAAGTATGACCACCGACTGAAGGGCACGATTGAATTTGTGCCGACCAGCGGCAGCAACGCCGGCACGCTGGCGATCACATCATACCCATCCGCAGGCGTCACCATCTCGCTGACCGACGCGCTGATTTCGCCTTTCAACGCGACCTTCATCGTGGACGGCGTGACGTTCAGCCGCTCCAACACCGCCGCGCTGATGGCCCGCATTTCCATCAGCCGTTACCTCCAGAACTCCGTTCCGTAACGCGATGCAATGGCGACGACCAGCAACTACTTCGATGCGGCTTATCCTGAGCCTTGGCAGGTGCTGGGCGTCAACCTGAAGCCTTTCTCGCTCGGACACTACGTCAAGCTGTATCGCCTCGGCTGCGCCTTTGTGGCCGATGAAGTCAAGCCCGCCACGCTTGGGGATTTGCTCCTGGGCGTGGCGGTTTGCTCGATGGACAGCCACCCTGACCCGGCCAAGGATCAGTTCTGGCAATGGCTGAACAAGCCGGAGCCTGAAGGCTGGAGGAAATGGGCCGGAAGGCTTTTTAAGAGGCTTGGCCTTACCGTCCCATCACCTTTTGAGATTGAGATGGCGCTGTTTGGCAAGAAGGTTGGAAACGTAAAAATCTCAGACAAGATTGAGCTGTTCAAGAAATACGTTGATGCCCACTCGCGCTCTCCGGCCTATTGGGACATGAAGCCCAACGAGGGCGGGGCTGGTGGGCATTGGGCACAATCGCTTGCCCATGTATTGACCCGCGATTGCGGTTACACGCAGGAGGATGTTTACAATGTCCCGTTATCCCGCGCCCTAGCCGATTTCTTCAAGCACGCAGAGGGCGAGGGCGTGGTCAGGCTGATGACGCAAGAAGAAAGGAAAGCCCTTGGCCTTTAAGGTTCAAGCTGAACTCTCGCTTGACGGTTCTGGATTTATTTCAGGGCTTGAAGACGCAGAGCGAAGAATGATGGAATTCTCTCGCGGCGTGAGGGGGAGCATGGAAGCCGCATTCTCCACGGGGGTGCTGGCGTCGAGGTCAACCATATTCTCGCCAAACAAGATTTCTGGGGCAAAAGAGCAATACGAGGACTTCTGGAAGAAAACGCTGGACAGCAGGGACGCCGTAAACGCGCAGAACAAGCTGGACGCAGACATTGAGGCCGCAGCCAGGAGGAACAGGGCTAGAATGCTGTTGCGGCAAAGGGCGCAACGGAGGGCTGAGAGGCAGGCACAGTTAGCAGAAGATCAAGCTGCATCCGCCATGGGCGAAGACGCCATGTTGGCAATGAAGGGCAGGCTAAACGCAAAAGGCTCAAAACGCCTTGCGATGGCCGGACTTCAGGCTGCGAGGCTTATGGGCACAGACACGGCAGTGGGGAGTGCTGCCGGGGTTGGGCTGAGTGCTTTCTATGGCGTCCAAGAAGCGGCACGCGCACTCGGAAGCTCAATGCTACAGGCTGGCGGGATTGTCGCGGTTTTTGGCGCTTCGTTGTATTCCGTCACAAAGGCCGTTTCAGAATACAACCGAATGGTTAAGGCCCAAAAACAAGCAGAAGAGTCAGGCAAGGCCGCAGACGCTGTAGAAAACGCGACGACAAAAGCCTTTTCTGACTTTTTATCCAAAATGCGATCGCAGGGGAAGATTTCTGACGATGACTATGTGAGGCTGATTGGTTTTCAGGGTATGAAGGGATCGCGAGAGCAGCGGAACGCTGCCATTGCTGAAATACGCAAGAGGTTTGGCGGGCAAGCCTCGGTGGAAGAAATGAAAGCAATGGAGCGAGCCAATCGTGCCGAATCAGAACCAGACGAAAAGAAGAGGAAGAAGCTGCTGGAGGGTATCCGATACGAGGCCGAACTGGCAAAGGCGGCGGAAGTTTTGGGGGATTGGGCAAAGGCCAGTGACGCACAAAAGGCGGCAAACAAGGCGCTTGTTGCGTCAATACACGCAAAGCATAAGGCCAATGTTGCCGAAATAGAAAGGGACTCACTCCCAGAGAAAATTAGCAGCAGCAGCAAACCCGCCTCCGATTCTCTCGTCTCCGTTGGCAACTTCCTCGGCTCATCCATGCGCGACCTGATTGCGGACCAAGCTCTGCGCGTTGCCCGCGATCAGTTGAGTGTGCTGCGTTCAATCGACGGCAAGATGAAGCCCGGAACCGGCGCGACAGGATTCCCGGCGTGATGATATGAACCAAGTTTCCTTAACCTCAATCGTTCAAGGCTCAATCGAGCGCGGATGGGACCGGAAGAGCGGGCACTTCACCGTGATTCCGTGGACGGGCACGCAGGCGCAGGTTGAAGCCAAGCGCATCGAGTTGGTCAACTCCGGCGCCTACACGTCCGTGGATGTTCGGCAGATTGGCGGCGGTGTGTGGGAGGTGAAGGGCCGAACGGACTCACAGACTGACGGCAACAACAATCCGCAGCCGCAGTTGAGCGTGGTGGATACATGGGAGCTGACGGCGAACCGGGTGGAGAAAGACATCCTTGATTCTTCCGTCACCTCAGACCTGGGCATCGCGGACGCGGATATCAAAAAGCTGCGCGACTATCTGGAGGGCAAAAAGGCTTTTGACACAGACGAATGGGACGGAGGCGGCGGCAACGCACAAAGCCTATACGTGCTGATGAAGAACGGCGTGAAATCGTTCACCGTCAGCCAGCCGGTGCTGCGAAAGACACAGAGCGTTTCCAGCGGATATGTGCTGGGCAACAGTCTGACCAATGTCGAGGCCATCTACACCACGGCCTCGCTCCGCTCATCTGAGGCTATCCCGGCCAGCATTTCCAATAACCTGCCGAACTCATCCACCGTGACCTACAACGGCCTGTCGTTCCGTTATGGGTGGCTCAAGCATTACCCGACCATCACCGACGCCGTGGATGCCCGCATCCAGCTCCAGCAGGAGTTTGAGTGGGGGCTGTGGGCAACGCTGCTTTACAACACCGCATGATTTGGCCAACCGAACCAGACACCAGCAATCCCATAGCGGCTTGGTGCAGGAAGCTGCTTCGGGCGTGCCTCGCTTCGGAGATCAAGCCCGGTGTCGGCTATCGTGTGTCCCGCACAGCGATGGGCACCACGTTGGAAATCCTGCCAGCCGGGGCGCGGGTGGTGTATGTGAAGTGCTGTCTGGCTGACGGGTCGAACGCTTACCTGCCGGTGCTGGTGCGAGGCGCGGCCTATACGGCCAATGCCGGGACAACGACGGACCTGACCGTTACGGCGGGCAATGTGCCGGATGGAGCGGTGGTTTTGGAGTAATCGTTGACGCATCGCGATAATTGATGCGCCATCTCTTTTTCCTGTTCGCCGCGTTGACGGCATCGGCTGCTACGGTTGAGATCAACCTGCGTGACTTCGCGGGCGCGAGCCTCAACAGCCAGGTCACCATCACCAACACCAGCAATCCCGTGTTTGGCGGCTCAAATGTTTACACGCTGCCCGCCCAAAAGTATCAGCCGCGCAACGGCCAGGTGACGGCAACGCTGCACGCTGGCGGCTACAAGGCGCTGGTTGGGCCGTATTCCATAGCCTTCAATGTTCCCGACGATACGAACACCTACACGCTCTCACAGGTGGCCACCAACGGCAGCACGATAACAGCCGTCGCCAGCGTCTGGTATCCGTCCTCCAACCCCTCCAACTACGTCACGGCCAGCATCACCAACGGGCTGGGGGGCGGCGGCACGGTGAGCGACCCGCTCACGGTTACAAACGCGACAATCACGACGCTGAACGTGGCGACCAATAACTCCACGAACCTGACCGCATACAACCTCACGGTTTCAACGCTTACTCCATACGGCGGGCGCGGCGACGGCAGGAAGCTCAACTCAATCAGCATTGCCTCCGGCGTCGTCACCGCTCCGGCAGGGACATTTTCGCAGAGCGACACGGGGAAGTTGTTTCTTGCCTACCTTGACACGACCAACCTGACCAGCACGCTCACGACCATCGCAACTTGGTCGAGCGACACCAGCGTGACGCTGGCGAATACCGGCATCACAACGAGCAGCAAGGACGCGATTTTTGGAACGGACAACACATCCGCGCTGAGTAACGCGCTGGCTTCATTGAGATATACCGGCGGGACTATCCACATTCCGAAGGGCGTGTATCTGTTCGGCTCGTCTCATCGTTCCGCGAGTGGTGCGAACACCACGATTCGGATGCCTGTTGTGGCCTATAATGCGCCGACAAACGAGACGGTCACCTTCGCCATCGTTGGAGAGCATCAGCCTCCGATGACGTATTGGGTGAACAACAATGGCGTGCCGTGGTATGGCACTGTCCTCATGGACGTGACTGCCCCAACCGCGAACCAGACCAATGCGTTCTTTGAGGATTTCACTCAATCCAGCGTGTTCTCTCCGATTCGCACAAAGTTTGAAAATCTGACTCTTCGCACGGTTCCAAACCCACGTCGGACTGCGCTTTACTGGAAGCGTGGTGGTGGCCTGCACGTTCAGGACTGCACCTTCGACGCGGACATTTCTGAAGGCTATATTCCGAACACGGTTGGCGAGCCGATTTATTATCCGCCGTCTGCGTTTGGAAGCACTGGCACAAACAATTTGCCGACCAACACCTTTGCCATCTACGGCCCCGAGGTTTACAACTCGGGCGATTACCGAATCAGGGACACTTCAATCAGTTTTTGGCCCAACTGCATCTACGCGCAGGAACACACGTTCATAGACAACGTAAACCTGACGGCCAATACGTTGGGCATCTACGCGCAGGCTGGAAGTTCCTCGTCCATCACCATTGGGAAAATCTTCAACTTCTGTTTGCAATACCCGTTCTATGCCGCCCCGCAAGTGCTGCTTCCCTATGACCAAAAAATATTCATTCAATGCGATGCTTACGGGCTTGAGAACCATGATGACTACGGCAGCGATGGGCTTGGCTTGCTGGCAGGTAATATCTTCACGGATGTCAGCAATCGATTGAGCGGCTATGTGAAACAGGTGTATGGTTCCACTGGCGTATCGCTTCCCGTGGTGGATTACCCGTTCTTGGAGTTTGGTGTTGATTTGGTGACGCTGAACGTGAAGCAGTCCCGCATGTTCGGCTCTAACCTGCTGGTGAACGTCAAGGGGCCGATACTCTCTGAGATGGGCGCACAAAACTTCTCGCGTGATCTGATGCTGGACATTCCGTTCCTTGAAGGTTCGGGCAACTACGTTTGGAACCGCGCAAAAGAAAACAAGCGATTCAACCCGCCAGACGCAAACAACCTCGTTTGGACGAACCTTGGCCGACCTGCCGTGATGATCAGTCAGTCGAACGTGGTGAGTTTGAACAATGACGGCGGCTGGCTCACGACCAGTTCCAACATCACCGTGAACGTGGTGTTCCGCGCATCGGGCAGCCGCACCAACTACTTCATGCTGCAAAATCAGGGCGTGTATCTGGCGTCAGGCATTGGCGGGACAAGCATTCAGTCCAGAACGGACGACGCTTTCGGTGTTCGGACAATCACCTCCACCGTCCCCAACGGAGGTCACGATGGCAACTGGCATATGATTACGGCCACCGTTTCCACAAACACCATGAGGTTGTATTGGGACGGTGTTTTAATGGGCCAAACCAATTCGGTGGACGGCAGTTTTCCGGCACGTTCGTTCTATCCCATTCTCGGATTCAACGCATACAACGAGGAATTTTTCTGCAACCGATGGCAGATTTGGACGCGAGCACTCGACGCCAGCGAGGTCAAGGGGTTGGCGATGGAACAAGGCGTGTTCACGCAGACAGACGGCTCCAGCCTGACCAACCTCGACGCCTCGCAGCTTACAAGTGGGACTGTGCCTCTGGCGCAACTGCCTATAAGTGTTGTTACGAACGGAGAGACTTTTTCTGAGATTTTGTTGGACGAGCCAAATGGCGGAACGAACAGGATAGTCTCTGGCGACTCTGGGATGTTTGATTTCCAAAACGTAGCAGGTAGCTCGACTGTTTCCTTTGACCAAGGCCAAATCTACGCCGTCGGATTCTTTGGAGGTGGGTCTGGCCTTACCTCTTTAAACGCCTCGCAATTGACCACCGGCACCGTGCCCGCAGGTCGGTTGACCACGGTGGGCACTAACCTGGTTGGCGCAGTTTTGACCTCGGACGGCGTGGGGAACCGCTACTGGACGAACTCTATCACAAATTTCAGCAGCGTGGCGGCGACGAATTTGAACATGGCTGGCGGTACCTTCAACGCGGGCGGCGGGACTCTCACCAACATCAGCAGTGTGGCGGCGACGAGCCTCACGGTCAGTTCTGGAAATGCTCTTCTTAACGACACGCGAATATCTAGGCGTGGAACTGGCCAGCTTGCGATTGACGCCAACGGAAGCAGCGCAGCCAACGCAATGCTTATGCTTGGCCACACCACGGTTGCGGCTCCCGCATGGTTGCGCGTGGGGGCTGGCATGGCGTTGGTGTCTGCCGATGGCTCTTACAACTCCAGCAACTCGTTGACCATTCCGGGCACCATCACTGCCACCAACGGATTCGTGGACGTTCCGCGCTCGTCCGCGCCCACGTTCGTGCAGATCGGCAGCCGCACGAACACGCCCGTGATGTGGTGGAGCAACAGCGCACCGTGTGTGCGGTATGTGACATACTACGACGCGAGCAGCAATGCAGTGACCACGAATCTGTTCAGCCTGCCATGACGAAGCCAGCCGCCATTGTTCTTGCCAGCCTGACCGCCTCGGCGCAGGTGCCGCCGCTGCCGCCGTCGAGCGCGGACAGTGGCGCGTCGGTGCCGCCTGCGTCGTTCCAGATTGGCTGCACCTGGGACGAAGTGGACGCGAGCGCGACTGGATTGTTTCTTAGCATCAGCAACGCAGCGACGAACAACTACACCGTGATCCTCGCGCCCACGACGCGCACCAATGTTGTGGCGGCCAGCTTTGGCGCGAACCGCATTACGCTGACGGCGAGCAACGCAGCGGGCGTGGCCACGGCGCGGACGAACTGGAATGTGTGGCTTCAGCCACAGGTGCGACTGTTGTCCTCCACCAACGCGCGCGGGCCGTTCACCAACACGGTGCCGCCGGAGCTGGCGACGGGCTGGGTTAACGCGGATGCACCGGCGATGTATTTGGCTCTGGAAAAACGCAACACCACAAACGCGGAGGGGTTTTGATATGGTTGATGGTTTTCTGACCGGACTCAAGGTGAGCCTGCCCACGGTTGGCGCGATGTTTGCCGTGGAGCAGGTGGTGCCGTTGGAGCAGGGCAGCGTGTCGCTGGTGGTGGCGGTATCATGCACCACCTTCATCGG
>Ga0208784_1000931_pt1 | contig 12840 bp, 16 predicted proteins | sample DEB19_08_DNA_FD_184531 | JGI IMG/M metagenome (GOLD analysis project Ga0208784, IMG submission 184531) | Aqueous microbial communities from the Delaware River and Bay under freshwater to marine salinity gradient to study organic matter... | ecosystem: Environmental > Aquatic > Marine > Coastal ...
GACCGCACCGTTGACCGGAGTCCACTCGGTGACCAGCACCGAGAAGGTGTACGACGGGTTCGCCGACGAAGCGGCAGCGGTGCCGTTCGGCTTGATGACGCAGGTGACTGCGGTCGAGCCGACGAGCGGGAAGAAGATTCCGTCAATGGCGTTGTAGTCGTTGTGCACGCTGAACGTCACCGAGTTGTCGATGAGACCCGAGACGCGGGTCTGAGCGGTGGCTCCGAATGCGGTGGTGGACACTTCCGCAGCGGTGGTCGACAGCGTCACCGACGCGACGTTCGCTGAGATGTCGGTTCCGTTGAACACGATGTTCGCGTCTTTGAGGACCAGCTTTGCCATGACTATTTGTCTCCTGCCTTATCGGCCTTTGAGGTTTTCTTGGATTCTTCGACTGGCGTCAGAATGCCCGCCGCAATCAACAACTCTACATCGTCGATTCCGCTTCCGTCCACATGTCCGCCCGGCTGAACGCCGCTCACAGGGAATGGTCCAGAGACGAGGTATTTCGCCATGTTCTAAGCGTACACCGTGACTTTGAAATCAACCGCCAAATACAGGGTGTCGTTGGCGTCGATGTTCGTCAGGTTCTCGGCATTGGTGACGATCAGGTCATCGCACACACCGCCGAGCGTGCGGTCTGCTTCAATGGCGGCACGAAGCGACTTGGCTCCATCCCACGACATGTATTGGTCGAGTTGGTCTTGGGCGGTTCGTTCCGATGCCCGGTTGACCACGAGCGTGACGGTGAAGTTCATGACCACACCACCGCTGGCCATGCCGGTCTGGTGGTAGGTGATGGTGTCGAGTGTCGGCCATGCGAACGGCGGGTTCACCTGGTCGGGCTGATAGTCGAACGCACGCAAACCTGAGACGGTGTTGATGGCAGTCTTCAACCCGTCTTTGACTTGACTGATTGTGGCTGGCATCAGGCGAACATCCGCATGCGTCGATACGGCTCGACGAGCTGAGCCATGTCAGGGTCAAGGAATCTAGACACACGGATAGCACCAAGGTCGCCGAACCCGGCGACGCCGAGCGGCGAATCATACCGCTTGAAGATGCGCGACGACTGGATGATGCACGCCTGCATAATCGGCTCTGGCACGCTCGCCCAACCCCACGAAGCAGTCACCTGTACCAACGCCTGCTCGCCATAGTTCGCGTTCACCGTCGGGAAGAGGTAGTTGCCGATTGCACGCAACTTGTCGTATGACCAGGTCAGCCCATCGAGCACGCCGTTCAACGGTTCGAGCTGCACGTCGGTGGATGCCCACGTGGTATCGAAGTTGCCGTCCGCGAACGAGGAGGTCTTCAAGACGAAACCTGTCGTGGTGTAAAAGTCATCGACGTCGCAGACGTATTCGGTGTTGGCTTGGAACACTCGCGGGGTGGCCGATGCGGCCGCCCAGAACTGGCGGTTGCAATACCCGTCAATCAGCCGGGATGCGGCACCGATGCAGTTGTCAATCAGGACATCGTCAACGGTGTCGGCCGTGCCGATTCGTAGCGCCGCCTTCACCTCGTTGCGGGTCGCGTAGCCGTTGGTGATCGCCATGACGGGTCAATCCTACTCTTCGTTCAACCCAGCGATTCCAACAACGCATGAACCTCGCTGGTGAAGATGTATCGCTGCCGAGCGATTTGCCGACGATACGGAGCCTGCCAATCCGAAGCATCCGCCCAATCCTCACGCACCGACTCGAACTTGCGGTTCGCATCCGACAACGAATCAAACTTGAACTCGTCACCAATCGGCATGTCCTCCGACAATCTGGCCGACCCGTTCAACACCGACAACACCACACACCCAGCCAACGCCGCCTCACGAGGCGGACGGTCCCGCCCAGGATGCCGACCGAAGTCGATGTAGAAACCCGACGACCGCAACACTCCCGCCACCCCGAGACGATCCAACCCGCGCAACTCAACGAACTCCACGTCAGGATTCGACGCCATGAACGGGCGCATCAACCCGGCATCCTTCGCCGGATTCACCACCACCCGATCACCACGAACCTGCTCACACTCGGCGACCTCCACCCAATCCGTCAACATCATGCACTTGCCGCTCATCTTCCAGCGAACATGACGCCAGGCGTACTCCGACTGACACAAATGCAGACCAATACCAGACACATCGGTCTGCCCGTGCGAACCGAAGTTGTCCACACTCAACCACCACAACGCCGCACGATTCCTCGGAAACCATTGCGACAACTCAGGCCAAATCTCAGGCAACACAATCAACGCATCCGACGGCACACGATTCATCTCAATCACCGGACAGTTGTAGCGCCGATACGGCTCAGGAGTCGTCGCATGAGGCTGATACAGAATCGCAGCCGACCCCAACTCAATCTCGTTCGCCACCGAAACCAACTGATGCATCGCATGCGGACCACCAGTCACCGCCCCACCAGGGCACACCACAACCAGCTTCAATCCCACGACTGCAACAACCTTCGCTCCAACTCCCAATCCCTCAACTCTTCCCACGGCCGCTCCTGCCGCTCATTGAACCGGTGCAGGTTCGACTGGAACGTCACCGTGTTCTTCTCACGGAACTTCTCGTTCGACGCCAAGGTGCTCGAGTTCCGATGATTCACCGCCGCAGTCGACAACACAATCTCCACGTTCGCACGCCTCGCACGACTCTCGAAATCAGTGTCCTCAAAATACGCGGGATGGAAACCCTCATGGAACAACCCGACCCTCTGCACCACATCGCTACCAATCCACACGCACGACCAGTTCGGCTTACCACCCAACACCATGTTGCTCTTCGTCGCCGACCCATAGAACGCAGCCGTGCCACCCTCACCGAACTGCACGTCGTGATTCACCAACATCCACCCGGTTGAGAACGGCGTCGCCTTGATGCCCAGATTCCACGACGCAGCCACACCAAGATTCGACGGCATCCGCCACACGAACACCTCCTGCGCCTTGTGCGTCTTCGGTACCCACTCCGAGTTCCCATTGTCAATGCAAATCAGTTTCCCGATACGGCCCTCGAACGACAGCAGCATCGCATCAACACGCCAATGCTCCGTGAGCACCGGCACGATCAGGACTGGGACAACCGGCACCATTCGACAATCTCCTTGAGAGCAGGCTTCCAATACTTCTCGTACACCGCATCGGCGTCGTACTGCTTGGCGAACGCCACCGCCTGCTGAGACACGCCACGATTGTTCTTCGCCTCATTCAACGCCGAGATGATGCTCGGCACGTTCGGCGTAATGAACCACGACAATTGCGCCGCATCCCAGAACGGTTGACCTTCCGCCAACCAGCCGTCACCCAGCAGCTCCGGCTGAGCGGAGAAGTTCGAGACGATGACCCGCGTACCGCATGCCTGGGCTTCGATAACGGGGATGCCGAATCCTTCACCCATGCTGGTAGCCAGAAGCACGTCAGCGGCGCTGTAGAGGGACGCCAGAGCGTTCTGAGGGTATCCCATGCGGTAGGTGTACGGGTCGGCGAACTTGACGCGGTCCGGCTCAATACCGCACGCCCTGAGCAGCACCGTGAGGTTGATGCCACCCATTGACGGGGTTTCGTCGGTGTGCATGTAGAGAACCGCATCAGGATTCTTCTGGGCGAACATCCCGAACGCCATCAGGTTCTCGGCGAATGCCTTGCGCGGCGGATGCACACCCTTGTTCGCGGCCGTCATCATCACGACGAAACGGTCATCCTCCCAACCCATCAACTGTCGCCCGGTCATCTTCTTGCCCGACGTGTCCACGATGTGCGGCGTCGGCTTGAACACCGGCTCGATTCCGTGCGGAACATAGACGCTGCGCACACCGACGTTCTCCAACATCTTGTGCCCGAACTGCGACATCGCAATCGGCATCACGTTCGGCTTCTTGCACCAGTTGACCACGTCGGGTGGACATGGCGCATGATCGACAGGCACCCACGACGCGATGTTCGGTATCTTCTCCAGGTTCGGAGCCTTCAACACCCAGACATCGAACAGGGTGATGAGCAGTTTTACTAGGTCCGTCGACTGCGTCCACTCTTGCCAGTGCGCGGCGATGATGTCGTCCGAGTAGTTGCTGAGCCCCGCCGGGTAGATTTTGATTCCGTTCCAGTTTGACGACGCGCCGTGGAGCCCGTAGTTCGAGTGGACCGCGACTTCGTGCCCGTCTTTGATGAGCCTTTGGACCGCTTGCTGGGTTTGCTGTCCGTAGCCTGTTCCTGCCCACGGGGCGTTCGAGTACCAGAGGGCTCTGATGCGGTCCGCGGGTCGAACACGGACTCCTCCAACTCGTGCGCCACGCCCAGCTGCAAGAGCAGGATCGCCGTCGGTTCCGGCAAATCCATCGGCACGTCCTTGATGATTACTTTCATTCACAGAGACCTCCTTTGCAGGTCAACTCAACACTAGCCCATAAAAGACCGAGCGGCCCGGCACCACCCTGCGTTTGGGTGCCGGACCGCTCGACTTCGTTGTCCCCGTCAAGGGACTTCAGTCAACGACTATCAGCTGTTGTTGATGAAGTATTTGACGTGGCTCGGTTGCGGCAGGTTGCCGTCCACGCGCATCGTGGCGCGGAACGTGACGAGGTCCGCATTGAATGCGTAGTCGTCGCTGCGGTCGAGGCGCAGGCCACCGGCCTGACGCACGTAGTAGCTGGGGAGGTGGCCGAAGATGACCGACTTGGCGGCAGAAGCCTGCGACGCCATTGCCGGGTTCTCGAACACCGGGAAGTTCAACAGCTGGTCGTTGCCATCTGCCAGCGCTGGGCTGAAGATGTAGTAACCAGCGGTGTCCTTCAACTTGCGGACTGCACCGAGCGAAGCGGTGTTCATCATCCAGCCGACGCCAGGCAGACGACGCGCTGCGCCGTCCAGGCTGTACGCCAGGTCGATGAGGTTGTCCGCGGTGAACAGACCACCAGCGGTCGTGCCGAGCACACCTGAGCCAGCGGCGGCCACGATGCCCTTGGGCTTGTTCGTGCCGTTGCCGGTGGTGAGGTCTGCGTTGACTGCGTAGCCGATGGCGTTGCCGGTCTGCTCCGCGAGGAAGGCGAGGATGTCCACGCCCGCGTCCTCGATGAGTTCACGCGACAGCTGCACCAAGAACGAATACTTGTACGCGCCCAAGGTGATGAAACTGTTGAAGCCGGGGTCCGACTCGCCGATCGCGGTGCCTTCACCAGTGACCGTGCCGGTCGACCATGAAGCCTGCGATGGGATTTGGAGGTTCTCGCCACCAGCCGTGCGCAACACCGTCGAGGTGTCCAACATCGGGCCGACGAGACGAGCCTGCATGATGACCTGGTCGTAGAACGACGTCGGCACCGGTGCACCCGTCGAAGTCTTGACGACGTCGCGAGTCTCGAAGGTGAACGAACGGGTCTCGCCGCGAGCCATCGAACGGATGACGTCGACGTCGTTGGCGACAGCCTTCTGGGTCGGACGAACCTGACCAGCGATCTCGCGGGTGGCCGCTTCAATCTTGGCTTCGCGCTCGGCATCAGCCTTCAAGGCTTCGATGCGAGCAGCACGCTCGTTGAGTTCGGCGTTCATCTTCTGGTATGACGCCTCTTCTTCTGAGGTGAGGTCACGCTTCTCTGAGGCAGCCTTGTCGAGAAGAGCCTTTGCTGCTTCCCAAGCACGCTGACGCGCCTCAACCTGTTGGTCGATGTATTGCTTCATGGGTTTTCCCTCCGGGGAAAGTGATTGTTGGGTCGCAAGGATTTTTTATTCCACCTGGCGAGGCTCCTCAACCAGCACCTTCCTGCGGCTCCGCAGTGAAGACTCTTGAACGAAGTCTAGACGAGCTTGGCTTGCAGTTCAAGTTGCTTCGCAAGCAGCGAAGCAGGAATCTGCTCGGGCTTCTTACGCAGCTTGCCGACGACGTCCAGCAGAAGGCTGGCCTGCTCGTCGTTCAACTCCGACCCGGCTTCCAGCACGGTGATCGCGTCTGCCAACTTGTCGGCATCCGACGCAGTCCGCTCAGCCAACATGTCCAGGCTTCGCACCGACGCGCTGGTCGCCTGATAGGCGGGGAACCCGGTCACGACCGACACTTCGTAAAGGCGAACTTCTTTGAGTTCACGCACCGAACCGTCATCCGACCACGAGTCACCCTTCGGCGGAACCGAGAAACCGAACGACATCGAATCCACGTCGCCACGCTTGATGAGCGTCGACAGGTCACGACCGATCGTGGTGTCAGGCAAGTCTGCCTCGACTTTCAGGCCACGCTCATCTTCCATCAGACGCAACGTCTTGGCGCGACTAGTCGCAAGAAGCATCGACGAATCATGGTTGAGATACATGCGGATGTTGTTGCGCGACTTCAACGACTTGCGGAACGCGCCAGGCATGATGCGCTCGATGAACGGCAGCGGCTCAGAATCACTATTGAACACTGCGGCATAACCGCTGAATGACATGCCGTCACCGGCTGGACCTTGACGAACCTCGAAATCGTTGACGGTGAGACGCCGGGTTTCAATCTTCTCGGTCATGGCAGACAATGCTAGTCCTAAGCGGAGATTACTTGTCCACGAACAATCTTGACAAGCGGGAGAGAGTGACCAGGTATCCGAGGCGGTCTTCCTCCTCGCGGACACGTTCGGCCTGACGCTCGAACCACTGCATCGCAGGCGACGGATCGAGCGGGTTGATGCCCCACAGATAGAACGCGACCGCACCGTTGCCGGGGAACCCGTCGTTGTCGGCGTCGCTGTTCTGCGGCGCTTCGAGGTCTACCAGGTGTCTTGCTCCCCAAGCGTTCGCACGAATGACTTTGTCCTCGCTGATTCTTCCCGCAGCCATTTCGCGGGCCTCACGAATAGTTCTCGCCACAAGACCGTCACCACCGAGACCCTGCCCGTAATAGTCGAGACCTTTGCGGGCAGCATCACGGATGTAGACCGGCACGTCGAAGGAGAGCTGCCGATCGTAGGTGTTGGTGTACGGCTGGTATTGCGGGTCTTCATCGTTGACATCTCCAGTCTGAACCATCTGCCCAGGATTGTCATTCGGCAAACCCTCTACCGGTTCCCAGGCGTTGCAGTAGTAGGCAGGCGAAACTTCGGCATCCCAACGCTTGCACCAGAAGTTCTTGAAGTAGCCGCAGTTGCCGCAGTTGTGGTTCGCTGGAACGTCTGCGGTGACGGCTGGCCGATAGTTGTCTGGCAGCTCTCGGTCTTCGGCATCGTCGTCGTCGGGTGTGTCGCCATACGAAGCGGTTTCTTCGTCGTCGTCCTCTGACTCTGGTTCGTCCTCTGATTCTTCAAGTTCTGGCATGCGCGTGAGTTCAGAGAACTTCACCGCAACGAACATCTCCTGTTCCTCGAATCCTTCTTCGCCTTGCTGATAAATCTGAATCAACGCAACCGGGTCATCCTCGGTGGATTCAACTTCGCCAGCCATACCCGGCAACTGCACCATGCCGGGTCCGAACACCATCTTGAGTTCGCCGTATTTGGTTTCTTCGCCTTCGGTCCACGACACATAGTCGTCAACCAACAACTCTCCTGCTCGAGCACGCTCGCCACCCGGCTCCATGTCCTCGGCGATTGACACCGCCACCATCTGGTCGATTGCATCCTGCTTCGACGTGTGACAGCCGATGACTTCACCGTCTTCTTTCTCGACGGCCCAACCTGAGCAGTCGGGATTGGAATCCGAGATGAAGTACGGCATCAGGGCGTGATGTGCATCCAAGAAACAGTGTGACCGGTTTTCGATGAAACCGCATAGATGACCGTCGACGCATAAATCAGAAACTCGACGTCGCCACTTTTGGGAATGCCGTGGCCGGTTGAAGTTGTGACTTCTGCATTTCCGACGTACACCGTGTCAGTGTTGTCTTGATTCACGATGTGCATAACACCGGGCTGCGCCCGAGACGGATTGAGAATGGTCGCAACAGTTCCGACAGAGATTTGACCTTGGTACACGGGCATGATGATTTACCTCAGAGCATCAACATTACTTGCAAGTCGTCGTCCTCGCCTGAGAACGTGATTGCACCAGTAGCGGTGGCCGCAACCGATGCCACGATCGGTGTGCAGTACGCCAGCACGGTCTTGGTTGGCACGACGACGATTTCAGGTACGAGCTCGATGATGGGCTCAACCTTCTTCGGTTTCGGTTTGCGTTGCGGATACGGTCGACCGCCACCTTGACCTTGCGGTTCTGGTGTCGGCTGCGGTGTGACGGTGCCGGTGGCGGTTGCGGCGAGTGAACCGAGCGGGGCATCGCCGACCGCGTCAGCGGAGATGATTCCGTCGGCTGAACCCACCAGACCGCCCAGGAGGCCCGTGGCTGAGGCGACCACGGTGATGACACCAGTTGCCGCCGATGTCGCTTCTCCGAGGCTCGCAGACGCCTCTGCGACCACGCTGACGACAGCATCGCCGTTGGCGGTCAACCCGCCGAGGTCGGCTGTTGCGTCAGCATCTACGGTGATGACGATTTCGGATACTTCGGCGAGCAGTTCGCCGAGTGGCGCGTCGGCGGTTGCGGTGATGACGGGTGTGACCGTGCCGGTCGCCGATGCCGATACGGCACCCAAAGCGGCGGCAGCCGTTGCCGTGGTCGTGAACGTGACGCCGTCGAGTTTGCCGTTGCCGTCGAGGGCGGAGGTGTCGAGGACGAACGCTGGTGACGGGCCGTCGAGTCCGACGTTCGCGTCGTCGAGTTGCGAGGTGTCGAGGATGAACCGTGTCGTCACGGTTGCCTACTCAGGATGCGACGGTCAGCGAGACTGTGAGCGCACCCGACGAGATCGTGAACGTGTCGCCTGCGGTGTAGGCGTTGGCGGTGATGGTTCCCGAGAAGAGGAAGTTTCCTGCGGACACGTTGTCCCATGCGGTGAAGTGGGTTGCGTCTTGCGAACCGGCGATGTTCGTCCAGGTGATTGCGGCATCAGATGCGATCGAGCCCGACGAGGCGGCTGCGAACGACGCGGCTTTGCGTGTCGTTTCCGTTGCCGCGTTCGATGTTCCGTTGGCTCCAGGGTCACCGACATGCAGTTTTACATACACGGTCGCAACCGAGAAAGATGTTGCGTTGCCGACCGCGTCAAGCCATGCGTTCGCAAGATACGAAGAAACACCCGTTGCCATCAGCCTTCAACCCTTTCGATGATTTCGTTGATGCGTCCGTCCTCGCCACGAACAACGCTGCGGATGACCGTGCGTTGCTCTGGCACGTTGACGTTGACGACGGTCTCGGGCACGTTGACGACCGGCGCGTCGACGTGCACGTGCGGGGCTGGGACGTGGACGATTTGTTCGGGCATGTTGAGGTTGAGTTCGCGCTTCGAGTTGACTTCGTAGGCGGCCGTCGGGTCGACAGGGTTGACGCTCGCAAGAGGCTGCAACTGCGTCGATGGCAGACCGGTGTGTTCGATGCTCGGCATGTCGAGAGCTGCGAGCACGCCAGCCGGGTCGAAGCCTGCGAGCACGAGACGTTGCGCGATGAGCGACTTGCGGTCAAGGTCGGCGAGGTTCGCTGCGGTGATGTCAATGTTGGCGAGCGGTACGCGGTAGGCGTCGCCACCTTCGATTGGCGTCATGTCCTCAAAGCGGCGCACGTCGTTGACCGACAGATAGCCGTTCGCCAAACCTGACGAGTAGGAGGCGTTGCGTGCGGCGATGTCGCCACGCAGAAGACCTGCGGTAGTGAAACGGATGAACGCTCGACCGGCCAGCAGGACGCTGTATTCGGATTCAAGTTTGCTCAAGTACGGAACGAGCGAATGTTGAAGGAACGCAAGTTGATTCGCTTCAACGGACGCATACGACATCGCACCCGGCGTGGTCACACCGATCATCGACGGTGGGACACGGAAGATGCGTGCGATTTCTTCGACCGCGAACTGGCGTGACTCGAGGAACTGTGATTCGTTCGGGTCGACACCGGTCTTCTGGAACGTCGCCCCACCGAACAGGATGCCTGGACGATGCGAACGACGCAAACCCTTGTGGCCATCCTCGAACGCATCGACGAGGTTCTTGGCCTGTTCGCGTGAGAGGTTGCCAGGGAACTGAATGATGCCAGTCGTCGACGAGCCTTGTCCGAAGAATCGTGCGGCGAACTCCTCGAGCGCACGCGACAGACCGAGGTTCTCTTTGACGAGGTCGATGCGCGACTTGCCACGCAACTCGCCCGGCAGCACCAAGTCCTTGATGTGAATCATGTCGACGTCTTCGATGCGGTCCTTGGCGTTGTGCACGTAGAAGAGCCGACCGAACTGGTCGCGACGCACCTCGACATCCTGCGGGTTCAACACCGACAGGGCGAGCACCTCACCTTCCTCGTCACGGATGATGCGCGTGAACGAGTTGCCGTTCAACAGCAGCGAAACGAGAACCTGCTGAAAGTGGTCGTCTTTGGTGACTCCGATGTCAGGCGCGTCAAGCCACACCGGACGCGGCCGATACTGAAGACGCACACCCTCCTGACGGATGTAGGAATCAACAGGCAGGCTGGCGATCGTGTCGGCGATGAGACGCACGCAGGCGTACACCGTGCCAATCTTGAGAGAATCTTCTTGGGTGACGTAGACGCCCGAGTTCGTCGTGAACGTGTAGCCGTCGCCCATCGCGAATAGCGATTGGAACGAGATGGCGCGTTCTTCGTCGTTGGTTCGACGCGACGGAATCAGGCGGTCAAGAATCATTCTTCGTCACTAACTTTTTCGGCACGGGCCAACGCGAACGCGGTAGCGAGACAGGCGACGCCGAATACCATCGCACCCAATGCCGGTGCAACCAAGAACCCAGCGGCGACCAGCGCAACGATTCCGAGAACTTCAAGTACGACCACGACCATCCTGACCTCCTAGGTTAGACGAACAAGGCTAGTCACACCACGAAGAAGCCAGGCGTCGGAGCCTCGACGGGTGTCGTCGTCGCCCGGTCGGTCGCCATCGCCAACGCAATCACCGCGTCAATCTTGCGTTTCGATTTGCCTTTGCTCAACGTCCAACCGTTGTCCTTCACACGTTGCGCAGCCGACAACACCTGATCGGAGAACAGCGGATTGCCGTCGTGCGCGAGCTTCTGATTCACAATCAACTCGTACAGGTTGCCGCACGCAGGAACCATACGCTGCGGTGATTGCGGGTATTCGACCATCGGGAATCCGTCTTCGGCCAACGCTTCGGCGGTGCGCATGAAGAACGCCGGGTCGAACGCAATCTCCTGAATGTCGTACTGCTGAGCCACCTCACGCAGATACGACTCGACCGCAGCCACATCGAGCACGCCACCTTCGGGCAACCAAATCTTCGCCCGCGCCACCAGCCGACCCTCGACACGCTGCACCAACACGACCGCGGTCGTGTCGCGCTTCAACGCCATGTCAACACCAACCCACGTCGGCGCACCCGGCTGCAACTGCAACTCTGGTTCACGACACAACTCCCACGCACCCTGGGGCAACCAAGAATCCTCAGCAGTACGAACCCACTGATTGAACCGATACCGACGCACACTGACTTCGCTCGTCTGACGCACCGCAATCTCCATGTCCTCCATGTCAAGCAGACCTTCCGCAAGATTCGGATTCGCCTGCAACCACGCATCACGGTCATTCATGTCGCAACCCTCTGGCGCTTCCCACCACCAGAACCCGAACTGCTCATCCTCAATCTCACCGCGACACACCTTCTGGCCGTAGGCGTAAAGAGTTCCGCAGATGCTCGACAGGTCGTAGCCCGCCGTCGTGATGGCCACGATCTGCGGGTCACGTCGCGCACCCGAACCGAGCGTCAACGCATCCCAAAGCTCTGAGTTCGGCTGCACGTGCAACTCGTCAAAGATGACCGTGCTCGGGTTCAGACCTTGCTGAAGTTTCGCATCACTCGACAACACCCGATACACGCTGTGCGTGCTGGGCACCTCAATCGCATCGCGGTACACCTTGCAGATTCCGCTCAACGCAGGCGACTGCTGCACCTGCCATTTCGCCTCATCAAACACCACACGCGCCTGGCGACGATCACCAGCCGCCGAATACACCTCAGCACCATGCTCGCCCTCGATGAGACCATAGAGCGCGACCAGCGAACCGAGTAGCGACTTCCCGTTCTTGCGGCCCAGACCAATCAGACTGCGCCGATACCTCAACAGACCATCGGACCTGCGCTCATAGAGGTTCTCAATCAACTGCCGCTGCCACGGCACCAACACAAACGGGTCACCGGCACGTATCCCTTTGGAGACATGCATGAACGTCGACGCGAAATCCGCGACACGCTGACCGTCAGACTGCGGGTGCAACCTCGGCGTCGACCACCTTGGTGTTGCGACGACGGAACTGATCGAGCTCATTGGCAACCCTTATCTCGGCGAGACCGAGCCTCGCCCGGTCAGACGGTGTGAACCCCAACAACGATAGCCAAGCAGTCACCTGAGCATTCAGCTCCGTCTTCTGCTTGATGAGCGGATGCGTCACAAGTTGCCCATTCGCCGTCTCATAAAACCAGCGCGTCACATCGGTACCGAGCCACGCCTCAATCCGAGCCAACTGCTCGAACGCCAGACACAACCGCTCGATGAGTGCCGAGTCGTGGGCTTCGCTCAGATGACGCCGACCCGCGTTCCAGAACATCGACCAGTAGGCCGAGCCGTAGTCGGACAATGTGTCCGGTGCCTTGGGCAGATCGCCGAGGCCGACCGTCGCCAGGGCGAACTCGGGCACCGGCACCGCAGGCAGATGCCCGCGCAACTCTGCGCCACGTCGGCGTTTCTTCTCGACAGGCTCGCGGCGTTTGCCGCGGCCAACCCCGGTGCGTTGCGTGGCCACGCATCAAGGGTAGGCGGTACCCGACCACCACCGACGCGCTCGCGCCAC
>Ga0208784_1000934_pt1 | contig 12808 bp, 16 predicted proteins | sample DEB19_08_DNA_FD_184531 | JGI IMG/M metagenome (GOLD analysis project Ga0208784, IMG submission 184531) | Aqueous microbial communities from the Delaware River and Bay under freshwater to marine salinity gradient to study organic matter... | ecosystem: Environmental > Aquatic > Marine > Coastal ...
CCCGCGCATGTTTTTCCACAAAACGAATTGGCCCTAGGACATGGCTAGACCACGAAAACCGACTGCCCTGAAGATTCTTCATGGCGACTTCGACAAAAACCCGCAGCGGAGGAACCACCAAGAGCCACAGCCGTCAGCCGATTGCCCGACATGCCCGGACCAGTTGGGCGTAGTTGGCAGGAACGAATGGAAGCGGATTTGTTCCGAGCTGGAAATGCTTGGTGTCATCTCGCTGGCAGAGCGAGCTGCAATCCTTCGCTACTGCCATGCGTATCAGCAGCATCATGATTTTGAGCGACAGGTAAAAAAGGACGGCCGTTGGCAGGTGAGCACAAAGACCGGAGTGATTACCGAGCATCCGGCAAGCAAGGCCGCTAGAGACTTGGCGAATCAGATGATCAAGTTGCTTTCGGCGTTTGGAATGACACCAACATCAAGAACACGACTGGCCGTGAAGGAGAAACTAGAGGTTGACCCAGATGAAAAACTCTTCTTCGGATGAGTATTACTTTGATGATGACGAAGCGTTCAAGGTCAGTCGGTTTTTTAACGCGATGTTGACTCATCCAAAGGGCGGAAGCGGAAAGCCAAAACCGTTCATTCTGGAACCGTGGCAAGACAATTACGTTCGGAATTTACTGGCATGGAAAAGCAAGAAAACAGGACTTCGAAAGTATCGCACGACCTACTGCGAGATCCCTCGAAAGAATGGAAAAACAACATTGGCAGCAGGGATCTTGCTCTACATGTTGTTGGTCGATAAGGAAAACGGAAAGGAGGTGTATTCAGCCGCGACGACACGAGACCAAGCCGGGCTCGTGTACGAAATCGCAGCGGGCATGGTGATGAATAACCCGAAGCTCGCAGGACGATGTGAGTTGATCAAATCGAAGAAACGCATCGTTACAGCAGATGGATATTTTCAGGCGTGCTCAGCAGAGGCTGGAGCGGTTCACGGGAGCAATCCTCACTGCGTTGTGTTCGATGAGTTGCATCTGCAACGCGACCGGGAAATGTGGGAAGCATTTCACACAGGATTCGGAGCCCGATCGCAGCCAGTGTTTATCGCTATTACAACGGCAGGGCATGACAGGACGAGCGTGTGCTGGGAACAGCATGAATACTCACGAAACATTCTGAATGGGAACATCACCGATGATAGCTTTTACCCGTTGTTGTTCGGTGCGGAACCTGAAGATGATTGGATGGATGAAAAGACGTGGGAGAAGGCAAACCCCTGCTTGGATATCTCGCTCAACCGAGATTATTTGAGGGCAGAGTGTAAACAGGCTCAAGAGATTCCAGGGCTCGAAAACAGCTTCCGGCGACTTCATTTGAATCAGTGGACAGAACAAGAAAGCAGACTGATTCCGATGCAGCAGTGGGACAAGTGCCAAGGTGATTTGGACATCAAAGAGTTCGACGGCAGAGTGTGTTTTGGTGGGTTAGACCTGTCATCTACTCGGGACGTGACGGCATTTGTATTGCTGTTTCCTCGTTCTGATGGCGTCGACATCTTTCCTTACTTTTGGATTCCAGAGGAAAACATCAGTAAACGAGCGGCACAGGATCAGAGAGTCATTCGGTCGTTTGCAGATGCAGGCTATATTGAAGTGACGGAGGGAAACGAAGTCGACGTGATGCGTGTCGCGGAACGAATCATGGAAATATCTGCTCCGTTTGATTTGCGTCGTATTGGTTTCGATCCGTGGAATGCAGCAGGCCCGACGCAACGAATGAAGGAACTCGGGTTGCCGGATGATGTGCTAATCAAAATGGTGCAAGGCACAGCAACGTACAACGAACCGATCAAGCAACTGTTGTCGATGCTGGGCTCCGGACGATTCCGACACGATGGGAATAAGGTATTGCGGTGGATGGCGTCAAATGCTGCAGGATTAGAGGACAGCAATGGAAATCTAAAGTTTCACAAAGGCAAGTCTGGTGATAAGATTGACGGCATGACCGCTTTGGGTATGGCGTTGGCTTTATACATCACGGAGAACCCCGAATCGTCGGCATATAAAAAAGCAGGTTCCGGCGTCATTTTGTTCTGAGGTGCTTATGGAATACGGCGTTTCTGAATTCGTTATCAATGCAACGCCGGTTTCAAACCGCAGCGAAGATCACCTGTGGCACCCTATGAGCTTTGCCAGCGGCGGCAAGTCGTCTGCAGGCGTTATGGTCAACGCGAAGACAGCACTCGGCTATCCGCCACTCTGGCGAGCCATTAACTTGATCAGCTCAAGCGTGGCCGGTTTGCCATTTGACTGCTTTCGTCGTCAAAAAGACGGCGGCAAGAAGGTCGACATGCGGCATCCAGCACAGTTCCTCATGGAGAAAAAGGCAAACCGCTGGGTGCATGCCTATACGTTTCGACGAGCCATGACAGCAATTGCGATCCTGCACGGCAATTCGTTTGCGGCAATCGACAGAGTCAATGGGCGTCCGGATGCGTTGATTATGCTGGATAGCCAACAAACGATGATTCGGCTTGTTGGTGATCAGCTATGGTACATTACCTACATTGGCACTGAGCAGATCAAGATTCGCGGCGAAGACGTATTTCACGTTCGCGGATTCGGTGGCGATACTATTTCCGGCTGGCCTCTGCTTGAACTTATGAAAGATGCGTTGGGCGTCGGCATGGCGGCTCAGCAGTTTGGCGGCAGGTTTTTTGCTCAAGGCAGCAACATGAGCGGTCTGCTGATGATTCCCGGATCGTTCAACGAGGAGAAGATCCGAAACACGATGACGGCCTGGAACTCGATGCAGACCGGGCTGACGAATGCTCACAAAGTCGCGTTGCTTCAGGATGGCACGAAGTTTCAACAGCTGACGATCGCTCCGGAGCAGGCCCAATTCCTTCAGACACGCGAACACGAGATTCGGGCAACGGTCAGCAACATCACTGGCGTGCCTCCTCACATGCTTGGAGACAGCACCAGAACCAGCCATAACAGTCTGGAATCAGAAGGCCAAAGCTACCTCGACTACACGCTACAGCCGTGGCTGCAAACGTGGGAAGCGGAAGCGGAAGATAAATTACTGAGCGACAAAGAAAAGGAACGCGACAGCCACGTTATAGAGTTCAACCGCGAAGCGTTGGTGCAGATGACTTTTGAGGCCAAGGTCAACGGCATTTATCGCCAGATAGAATCAGGAGTGATGACCCGAAATGAAGGCAGAGCACGACTCAACATGCCGTCGATCGGTGAAGATGGCGACGTGTTCTATCATCCGGCAAACTGGATTGTGGCTGGAGAGGAACCGGATCCAACAGCGACAGGACAAACACCGATGAAAGAGACACCTGAGGAGGAATCGACGAGTACTGAAAACATTTTGCGTGCGATGATCACGAGTGACGTTACAGCGGCGATCAAACTGGAAAAAGATCGAGTGGTTCAGCGCGCTGGAATTCAAGCAGCTAGTTATCCAAAGGCCGTCGAAGAGTTCTACGCGACATGGACCGACAAGACAGTTCCAGAACTTCGCAATTGCGCGGCGAGACTTGCGGTGATTTCACACGCCGAGGAATCCCTACGGATCCTTATGGACGTTCACAGCGTGTCCTCAACAAGTTCACTGAAAAGCAATGTTGCCGACGTGGTCGCATCGTGGGATTCACGGGCGGAATCTTTGGTCGAAAACCTGATGAAAGCGGTGCAAAAATGAGGCAAAAAATCACACTTTCGCTGCCAAAACGCATCGAAAACGCAGTAAAAGACGAGAATTTCCACGTTTTTTACAACGATTCTGGCGAGGAGTTGGAAATCTTTCTTTATGGCGTTGTTGGCGATGAATACACGGAGTCCGACGCAGGCTCGATTGCTCGCATTCTTTCGCGTGATCGACAGCGGCCGGCAACGATGCGAATCAACTCATTTGGAGGGCTGGCCTACGATGGGCTGGCGATTCACAACGCGATTGCAGACCACGCAGGCCCGACAACGGCCATCATCGAAAGTGTTGCGGCATCAGCGGCAAGCTTGGCAGCAATTGGGGCCGATACGGTGAAGATGTACGCGAACGCTACCTACCAAATCCACGAGGGCATTGGTTTTGCTTACGGCCACATCGCGGAGATCAAGGAAACGCTTGATTGGCTGGAGAACTTCAACGCTGCTGCTGCTGAAACCTATGCGGCCAGGACTGGCAAGAGCGTGAAAGAAATGCAGAAGGCTCTGCTCGGGGCTAACGGCGACGGCACGAAGTACAACGCGCAGCAGGCGTTAGACATGGGGTTTATTGACGAGATTGTGACTGCTGGTGGCAAGAAATCAGCAGCAAAGAACGACGCAAGCAAACTGCAGTCGATGCTGAATTATCGAATTGCAAAATCAGCGTTGACAAATCGAAGGTGAGTTGCTTACAGTGTTCCGTACCAGTCAACAGGTTCCAAGAGGAATGAGTTGACGGCAAGATTGAGCAAGTGAAAGATCACAGGCGTCAGTCGTAGCGTTTATGGATTCATCCACAACGCCACGGCTGACGCCTTTTGCGTTGGTCCTGGCAAAAATAAGGGACCAACAATGAACAAACTGAAAGAATTGCAGGCAAAGCGACAAGCCCTGCTGGATGACGCTCAGAAGATTATCGACGCAGCTGGCGATCAGATGATGAGCGATGAAGATGCTGGCAAGGTTAAGGCCGCGATGGACGAAGCCGACACGGTCGGCAATGAAATCGAAGCTCTGGCGAAAAAATCCGCAGAGCAGGACGAGCTCCGCAGCAAGTTAGCAAACGCCAAAAACAAGCCGGACGATCCTCGCATTCGTTCTCTGCTGAATCGTGGCACCCTGGCTCCGCATGTTCCGCACGCTGGAAACGGTCCAGCAAAACTGCCGAAAAACGTGCGGTTTCAGCGAGTCCAGAACTTCAAGCAACTCGAAGACATGGAATCGCCACAGGTTCGAGCGTACCGCTTCGGCATGTGGGCACTCGCCATGATCTCCCAGAGTATGCCGCATCGGTTTTACTCACAGCAGGCCGTCAATTTCTGCTTTGATGAGGGGCTGATTTTCAACGCGGCTCATGGTGAAGGCGGATCGGACACGACTGGAGCACATATCTTCGTCCCAACGGAATTTGGCACCGACCTGATTTTGCTCCGCGAAGAATTTGGCTTGGCTCGCCAGCTGTTCAACAACGTGCCGATGTCCAGCGACACAAAGACAGAGCCTCGCCAGTTGTCAGGCCTGACTGCCTATTTCACGGCAGAAAATGCAGCCGCAACTGAATCAACCATGTCGTTTGATGATGTGACGCTGGTCGCCAAGAAGCTGACCGCAATCTCCCGCCTGTCAAACGAACTGAACGCCGATGCCGCGATCAGCTTCGGTGACAAACTGGTTCGCGAAATTGCCTATGCGTTTGCGTCGAAGGAAGATGATTGTGCGTTTAACGGTGACGGCACATCGACCTATGGCGGCATGACCGGCGTGCGAACTCGCATGGACGAGCTGACCGCCGGAACTGCTCCCGGGCTGATTCTTGGAGCTGGCAATGCCTACTCCGAACTGACGCTTGCAAACTTCCAGGATGTTGTCGGTGCTCTTCCGCAGTACGCAGACGGTCCGGGAACGGCGTGGGTATGTCACAAGACATTCGCTCACACCGTCATGCAGCGGCTCGCGTTGGCAGCTGGCGGAACAACAGCCACGGAAATCATCAACGGCGTTACAACCATGATGTTTCTTGGCTACCCAGTTCGCATCAGCCAGAAGTTCCCGTCAGTTACGGCCAACAGCCAGATTCCTGTGCTGTTCGGCAATTTTGCTCTTGGTGCGATGTTTGGAAGCCGCACAGGTTCCGAAACGATCGCATTTAGCAGCGAAGCGACTGTCGGCGGGGAGTCCATGTGGGAACGCGATCAGATCGGCGTGCGTGGCACGGAACGCTTTGACGTTGTTGTGCACGACTACGGCAGCAACTCCACAGCAGGCCCGATTGTTGGCCTCGAAATGGCTGGCAGCTAATCGACAGGCAGTAGCCTGATTTGCCCGCTGGTCATGTGATCGGCGGGCCTTTTCTGAAATCAATCTCTGAGGAGATAATCATATGTTGCGAGAAAGACTGGTAAACGATTCGCTGCTCATTGCCCCAAAGGCACAAACGAACAGCGCAACAACGACAGCCAACCTCGACACGAAGGGGGCAAATTACGCCACGATTCGTGTTGCGTTTGCGTCTGAGTTGAACACAAACGCCGTTGGCCCGACGCTGGTGCTGTCACAATCGGACGATACTGTCGTGACAAACTTTGCCACGATTGACACGCAAACCGGGCTGGATCTCACTGCGGCTCGCGAAGTGCACTACGGCGTGGACCTTCGCGGCAAAAAGCGTTATCTGCGGTTGGCAGTGACTACAGCAACGGCAACGAACGACAACGTCACGTTCGCTGCCGTCGCAACGCTCAGTGATCTGGAAAACGCACCGAACGGAACAACCAGCGTCGCGGACACGGTGGTGTTCGCTTAATGTCGCAGCATAGCTCAATCAATTACGTAGCTCATGCTCCTTGGCTTCAAGGCAAAGCTCACAACGTCTACACGCAATTCGGCGAAGACGGATTGATTGCGGCATGCTTGCAACGGATCGGGGAAACTAACCGTCACTGCTTCGAAATCGGAGCAGCTGACGGGCGGTTTTTTTCCAACACGCTGCTCCTGAGGGAACAGGGGTGGTTTGCTGTTCTGATCGAAGGAAACGAAAAACTGTTCGACAAATTGCAGGCCGATTATGGAACCGAGTCAACTTGTATCAATAGGCTTTGCAGTGATCTCGATCCTGTGCTTCGCGAAACAAATATCCACACGGAACCGGACCTTGGCATCATCGACATCGACGGACAGGATTACTGGATGTGGCACGACCTGCAAGACGTGCAGCCACGCATCATGCTTGTTGAAATCAGCACACAAGGAACATCATCGCCGATCCCCAAGCGAGGCGAACCATATCCAGCCCAAGCGGGATTGTTAGCGATTCAATCACTCGGAATTCAAAAGGGGTACACGCTCGTGGCCTCGACTTTTTGTAACGCACTTTTCGTCAAAGACTCATGCTTAAACTAAACATCGGAGCAGGCACAACAGTCATTCCGGGATTCACTCCCATCGACCGCAAACTGGGCAGCGAGGCGTTTCCGCTAAGCTATCCAGATAACTCGGTTGACGAGATCCGAGCCAGTCACATCCTCGAACATTTCACCTTCGCGGACGCTCAGAAAGCTCTGCAGGAGTGGACCAGAGTTTTGAAGCCCGGCGGCCGAATTCGATTGGCAGTGCCTGACCTCGATGCAGCAGCAAAAGCAGATCCGGACGAATGGCCGTTCATTGTAATGGGCGGACAGACAAGCGATGACGATATTCACCGTTCGGCGTGGAATGAAACTCGACTCAAGGCCCACATGGAACACTTTGGGCTTACAAACGTGCGACGATGGGAGTCACCAAACACTGACACAGCGGCACATCCATGTTCATTGAATCTCGAGGGCGTGAAGGGTGTCGCAGAACAAAACGTAAACACGGTTAAGGTCGGAGCATATCTGACACTTCCGCGATATGAGGCTGTGGCCGCCAGGACAGTTATCGAACAGGCATTAAAGCCGCACAAAATCAACCTCACGACAACGCAGGGTGTGTTTTGGGGTCAATGTATGCAACGGATGTTTCAGGATGCTGTTGATAAGGACATCGACTGGATTCTTTCACTTGATTCGGATTCGCTGTTCACAGACAAGCACGTTTCGCAGATGTTTGCGATCTTCAATTCAAACCCACACATAGACGCAATGGCAGCTTTGCAGTGTCGGCGTGGTTCGAAGTATCCGCTGCTTACGACTGGCAGCGGAATTCAAGACGAGCACGTTCAGATCGATGGCAAACCGTTCCGAGTAACGACGGCACATTTTGGGTTAACTCTGATTCGTGTGTCTGCATTGAAAGAGGTTGAAAAGCCCTGGTTCAAAGCACAGCCATCCGACACAGGCGATTGGAACGACGACAGGCTGGATGATGATATCTGGTTTTGGCATCAGTGGAGACTGGCCGGCAAAAACATTTACGTGGCTCCGTCCGTGTCCATTGGTCATCTTGAAGAAACCGTCGCCGTTTTTGATGAGCAGATGCAGGGCAAGCATATTTACGTTCACGAGTGGCGAAAGGAAAACGGGCTGTGATTGTCTTACTCAAACCGTGGAACGGCTTCCCAGTTGGATTTGTCAACACGGTCATCGGTCGCGGGGCTGCGATGGAATTGGTTCGGCGTGGCATCGCTCGCTGGGCTGACGAACATGAAAACGAGGATGCAAAATGTACCCAGGCAAAACGACCTTCAAAACAACCTCGGGGCCAACAACCGAACCGCTCACGCTCGACGAGCTTAAAACAAGACTCCGAATAGGAGTTTGCGATTTCGACAGCGAGTTGCAAGACCAATTGAAAGCGGCACGGCTTGCAGTAGAGACGGAAACGAATCGGCGATTGATAACGCAGACTGTTGAACTTTATTTGGAGGACTTTCCGGGGCAGTTTGGGGACATTGAAATCAGGCTTGCTCCGATCTCGGCAATCACACACGTCAAGTATTACGACCAAGACGACACTCTGCAGACCGTGACATCAACCAACTATTACGAAGACCTGACGACGACACCCCCGAAGATCGCGTTGAAGCAGTCGCAACATTGGCCGGTGACAGAACTTTATCGGCCAAACAAAGTGATTATCACATTCACGGCCGGATACGGAGCGGCAACGGCAGTTCCAGCAGCGGCGAAACTGGCGATCGTGGAATACATCCGGTCGGTACGGTGCGGGTGCGATGGCATGTCCGACAAATTTAAACGGCTGATTTCTGAATTGAAGTGGACTGAATACCAGAGGGTTTGCGTGTGATGGATTGCAGCAAGCCACGAGACAAAAAGATCACTATCCAAAAGCTGATAGGCCAAACGGCTGACGCTCACGGACAGGTCGATCAAACGACCGATGCCAACTGGGGCACCTATTGCACTGAGTGGTGCTCTTGCGTGTCAAAGGGCGGTCGAGAGTTTTGGAAAGTGCAGCAGGTCAACGCGGATACGGACCAGGCATGGACAGCACCGTGGAGCAGAACATTGCAAGGCGTGACGCCCGACATGCGAATGATTTTTGAAGGCAACGTTTATGAGATTCTGGCAGTGATCGACGTGAACATGGACCACGAAGAAATACAGATTTTGACGCGGAGAAAGGTGCAGTGAGTGCCGTCGTAACGGGCGTCCGTGAACTAGACATGCTTTTCAACAACTTGTCAAAGGGCATGGCAAACCGAATCGCCCGTCCGGGACTGGCAAAGGCTGGCAGACTGACAGCAAAAAAGGTGAAGGCGGCAATTCCATCGCGTTTCAAAGGTGCACGAAGTGGTATCAAATCGAAGTCGATCAAGACGAAACGCAATGCTGGGTTTGCTGCGGCAAAGGTTGGATTCAATGTTGGGCAAAAGAAAACGAAACGTGAGGATCAAAAGCCACAAGGTAAGCGTAAGGGCGTTGGCGTCGGGACTGCAAACGCATTTTGGTTTGCGGCTGGTACTGACAGGCGGTGGACGGGAACAAAGCGTGCAGGCGGACACAGAAAAGGCAGAAAAAACAGACGAGTGTTGACGGGTGGCGTTGTGCGATACACGGGGCGTATGCTCGCTCAATTTCCCGGAGTAAGTGACATTGCCCGACAATCGAAACAGGAAATTGACGCATTGCTGAGACGAGAGATTCAGATTGGCATTGAGAAGGAAGTCATAAGACAGGCAAAGAAACGTAAATGAAAGCCGGACTCGTATCACTACTGACAGCGGAGGCCACGATCACAGCGATCTGTGGCAGTCGCGTTTACGTGAACAGAGCCCCGCAGAAAGCGACGTTTCCGCATGTAATAATCACGCAAATGAGCAGCGAAGAAAACACAACGCTGGATGGCCGAAGCGGACAACTCAGGTTTTTAGATTTCGACATCGATTGCAAAGCGAAGTCATCGGTTGAAGCGGAATCACTTGGCAATGCGATCAGAACCTACATTGACGACTACAGCGGAGCGGCTGGAAGCTACACGATTGGTGCAGTCGTCATGAATGATGAGTCAGATGATTATGAGCCACCGCAAGATGGCTCAGACGTTGGTGTGTTCGTTGTCACTTTGGATCTGACGATCCATTACAACACTTGAAGGAGCCTGAAAGATGGCAAAGTTGAAAGTAAAGGGAACCGTTTTGTCGCTGGCATCAGGCACGACATACACGCCAGTTGCTCAGATTCGATCGTTTGGGGTTGATGGCATGGAGACAGAGACCTACGAGTCTCGAACCATCGACGGGACCGCAGGCATCGAATACGACCCGACAGGATACGTTGAAGGCGGATCAACAACGTTCGACCTGCTGCATGATCCAGCACTGGCAGGCCATCAAGACATTCACGATCTCGTCACGTCGGCATGCTTGAACACGAACGGGACAGCCAACAAAACGAACTGGAAGATTGTGTTTGCGAACACATCCTCGACCGAGATGACGATGGTTGCTGCTGGCGTCGGGTTTTCAATTACCGGTGAAATGAGCGACGGGCTTGCAGCATCCGTGACACTGAAGCACAGCGGTTGCCCTGTATTGCCTACCTGATGAGGTGACGACATGAAGTGCAGGACGAATCGAAATATCGATGCGGACGTTAACTGCTTCCCGGGATACGTCACAACGACCGAAACCGGGAAGAAAATTATTGCGGCCGGAACGCTAATTTGCCGCGATGAATTCCCGCTTGCTAACTGCGTTGCACTGGTTCAAAACGGGCTCGCAACGCCTGAGGATGATGAATGTCGTCAGGCGTGCAATCGCACGGAATCAGAGATCGCAGCAGCAAAGGCGGCAATGGACAGGCTCTTGAGTGGCAAGGGTTTGATTGAAGATGAAGACGACGAAGACGACGAGGAGGATGACGAGTGACGCGGTCAATTGTGAGTGCTGACGAGTTCCTGAATTCACCCGTGATGGATCGGCAAAAGGTCGATGTGCCGGTTCCGGAGCTGGGTGAAGGCAAGGTGATTCCGATTTGGGGCATGACTCCTAGAGAGCGGACCGAATGGGAGGACAAGCAAAGCCGATTGCCAAAAGACAAGCGAGCCGCGCAAAAGTCAGAGATTCGTGAACGCATTTTGCTCGAGTGCTGTCGCAACGACGACGGCGTTAGGCTGTTCACAAGTGACCAGATTACTCGTCTCGGACAACTTCGCGGCGACGTTGTTGAGCGATTGGTGAACGTCGCGTTGGAGTTGTCTGGATTCACCGGGAAAGACCTTGAGGACATCGTAAAAAACTCCGCAGAAGCCCCCGAAGGCTGACAGCACTTCGGTTGGCTGCACACGTCGCAAAGACGACTAACGTTGATTTGATGCTGTCGACAATGACGCATGCTCAATTTGATGAATGGTGTGCGTTTGATGTGATCGAACCGATCGGCGAGCGAGGAACAAACGATATTCTCGCACGATTGGCCGTAATGATTGCCTCCTATTTGGGTCAAAAGGAGGCGAAGGAATCCATGTTCGCATGGTGGAAGAAAGATCCAAGTGACAAGCCAGTGAAAGAGCATGTTGCAATTGCAATGCTCGAAATGATTGGCGGGAGGCGTACTGATGGCAGTAATGGCCGGTGATCTCGTAACGCGACTTGGAGTCGATGGAAGAGGATTCCAGCGAGGACTTCAGAACGCACGTAGCGAGATGCGGTCATTTGTCGGCGACGTGGCAAAGATTGCGTCCGGGCTGGCGTTGTTTGATGTTGGCAAAAGTGCAGTCGGCGGTTTAGTTGACATGGCAAAAGCTACGGTTCAACTGGCCGCCAATGCTCAAACCGCACAGATAACATTCGAGGTGTTGACAGGAGACGCGGCAAAGGGTGCAAAGCTGTTCAAAGACATTGAAAAGTTTGCTGCTCGAACGTCATTCGATTTAACCTTGGCTGCAGATGCAACAAAAAGTTTGCTGGCCGCTGGTGTCGCAGATAGTAACGTGATGGACACGATGCAGTTGCTTGGTGATTTGGCGATGGGAGACGCCGAAAAACTTGGGTTTCTGTCGAAGGCATACACGGACGTCATGAACAAAGGCAAATTGCAGGGACAGGAGATTCGCCAGTTCGCTGAAAACGGAGTTGGCCTCGTCGGTGCATTGGCTACATCGATGAATAAGACGAATGCGGAAATACTTGCAATGTCCGAATCTGGCAAAATTTCATTTAACGACATGAAAAAGGCTTTGGAGTCGTTGACAGGGCCGGGTGGTCGATTCTTCGGCATGATGGCAAGAATCAACGAGACCTTTACCGGCCAATGGAATTCGCTTGTCGAAAATGTGCAGACGTTTGGCCGTGATCTCGGTGCGTTGGTTTTGCCAAGGCTGACGGAAATCGTCAAAGAGGCAAACAACATGCTCACAGCGTTTAATGGACTTGGCGATGGTCGATGGAAGTTCGCTGGAGAAGTGATTGTCGCTGGCCTTGATGTTGCAATGGAAACGATCAAGGCTAATTGGCGTGACATGCTAAACGACATGATCGATCAAGTGGCCAAAATCAATTGGGCCAAAGTGTGGCTGGTGGGACGCAAAGGACTCGACGCATTCAGGCCAAAGGGAAGGCCGGAAGATTTAGGAGAGGCAAAGCAGCGATTGAATGATCTGCTTGGTAAGCTGAACCCACAGCAAGCAGGCCAGAACGCTCCGTTTCAATGGCAGGGTCCAAGAGAGCAAGGGTTTGCTGCTGG
>Ga0208784_1000936_pt1 | contig 12784 bp, 13 predicted proteins | sample DEB19_08_DNA_FD_184531 | JGI IMG/M metagenome (GOLD analysis project Ga0208784, IMG submission 184531) | Aqueous microbial communities from the Delaware River and Bay under freshwater to marine salinity gradient to study organic matter... | ecosystem: Environmental > Aquatic > Marine > Coastal ...
TGCAAAAGCTTCAGATGTATCGAATTCAACATTCTCAACAAGCGAATTGAACTTGACGGCTTCGGTCGAAGCAAGATCCTTGGAAGCTTCAGCAATCACTTGCGCGCGCTGTAGCTTGCTGACGGATTCATTGAGCTTGATGTTAGCCTCAGTAGCTTTCAGAAGCTGTTCCTCGAGCTTGGAAACTTCCTTGTTGAGTGTATCAACTAGGTTTTCCTTGCCTTCAGGTACCTCGATGTAAGACTCCTTGAACACGTTCTTCAACGCGCCAATGAAGTTCTCGGCGATCTCGGTGCGCAGTCCTGATTCGATTGCAACCTTGTTTTCTTCCATCCAGGTCTGAACAACGTAGTTCAGATAAGAATCAACCTTCTCAGCGAGCGTCTTAGTCACGGTTGCGACTTCCTCGTTCAACTGATTCTGGTAGTTCTCCTCGATGTTAGCAAGCTCGGCATTAACCTTAGCAGTTACTGATGCTTCAAACAGTTCAGAAGCCTTGGAGCGGAATTCCTCGGTGAGCGACTTTTCAGCGCTCAGAAGAACATTCAGGCTTTCCTTCATGCTCTCATCTTCCTCGGTGTCATCCTTCTTCTCGTCTTCTGACTCGTCATCATCGGCGTCATCATCTTCTGATTCGCCTTCTGCTTCTGCGACATCTTCCTTGTCGGATTCTGTCTCAGATGCATCGTCATTGGAAGCTGCTGGATCTTCGAGCTTTTCTGGCTCTTTATCACCTTCAGCTTCTTCCTTGCGCTCGTCCTTATCGGTGCTATTGTCTCCCGTTTGCATTGGAGCAGGCTCCTCAGCTTTTGGTGGCAGCGCTGGATTTACCAGCGTACCATAGACATTAGCAACATCTTCGGTCTTCATTGAGACCAGCTGTTGGTATACTGCATTGATGAGTCCGGCCTTTGTCTTTGGAGGTTCAGCTGTTGGCGCTGCATTAGATGCAGCGTCAACTGCGGCTTGCGCCTTCTTCTGTTCTCCTGGCTCTTCGACCTTTCCAGGTCCCTGGCCAACGTGATCGTCCTTGCCAGCGTCTTTCGATGCTGACTGGTCGATGGCGGCTTTGGTTTCAGCATTTGCCTTTACGGCATCTGTTGCCTCGTCGCCTGCCTCGCTCTTCTTTTTAGATGGTTCCTCGCCAGAAACTTCAACCTCTTCAACGAGTCCATCTTTGCGTAGTTCCTCAACAGTGATGTCTTCGATCAGATCGAACTGATTCTTGATTTTCTTAGACATACTAGTGTGTGTTACTACTAATTCTATAGCGGTTAGAGTTTTGAGAGGAAATCATTCCATACCTTCAGTTGCGCCTCGATGAGACGCTTCGAAGATGCGTTTTTAATTTCAGTCTCATACTTTTCAATTTGCTGCGGCTTGAGCATTCCATTATCCCAGACCCATTCGACGCCTTCCATGATTCCGTTTACGAAAGCATCGGGTGCCGATGGATCCTGAACGATGTCAACGGTGGAGAGAATGAAATCATTCTTGACCTCCATAATTCCGTCACGCCCTTCTTGCAGCGATCCCATTCCACGAGTTGAGACACCTAGCTGAACGCCACCTTCAATTAGACCTTTCACGATTTTACCCATCGGTGTGTCCAGGATCAGTGCCTTTCCGACAACGTTATTGCCATCCCATTTAAGTTCGGTAATACGGTGCGAAACTTTGTCGAGGTTAACTGTCGGGCCATCTGGGTGATTCAGTTCACCCACTGCACGACCGGTCTTAACCTGCTCATTGATATATTTTTCTACCGCAGGCTTGAGCACCGGCAGCGGATAGCGGCGCTTGTTGCGGTTTGGCTTTTCTGCCTGCATAAACACGCCTTCAAGACGTACTTTCTTGATGCCGCCTTCAGCAGCCTCAGTGATATATTGCAGGTTGCTGTCGTTAAATTCGGTTACAAGTTTCATACTTTGTAATCTGGCGATTGTGTAGCATGGAGTTTTTCCATGCCGTAGTGGTGTTGCGCCATTTGAGAGTGATACTTGCGATCAAATGATCCTTCCGGATGTTCCGCAGCAGCTTTTTCGTGTGCAAATCCTGCACGGCCGTGTTCTCCCGCTGCATCGTAATGTCCTTGCGTGCCGCGCGCAATACGGCTGGCATCGTGCGCAGTATTAGAAAATTGCGGTGCTAGCTGATGCCAAGCAGCGCCTTCTTGCATAGAACGTACTGTATCGAAGAAGTTGCTCATTTAATTAAAATTACCAACCGTGTTGAGGCGCTGCCACTGAACCGTGCTTTAGCTTATCCGCTCTATCTAGATGATACTGGGCCATGTGCCAATGATGCAGACCCATCTTTTCGTGCTCGTTTCTTCCTGTTATCTTACGCGTAAGAGATGCTTTGCCATTATAAGCCTTTGATGTATCTAAATGCGCCTGAAATGCTTTGTGATGAGCTGCTGCACTGTCTTGGTGGTGCGCGTCAACACTAGCACTATGCGCTTTATCGCTCATATGCTTTAGATCTTCTGTTCCTTCCTGAAGATTACGGACTGTATCGAAGAAGTTGCTCATTTGCTTACTGCCTTGTTGTAGATTTGTGCTGCAACAGCGATCTTGCGCTCGTCAAGAGCGGCATTGATCTTCTCGCTCATTGCTTGTTGAAATGCTTCCTGCGCGTTCGAGATCTTATCCGTACGCAGTGCGTCGACCATATCGATGAGATTAGTATTCATTTCTTGTATCAAGCTTATTTATAACTCTGAATAGCTTAACTATCAGGCAGATTTATCAAATGTTTCGTTGGCTGATATATCCTCGATTCCGGTGCCCGGATCCATTTGCGGATTTTCAAGCATTTTCTGCGCATTCTCTGCTGCTTCCTCAGTCATTTCCTCATTCATCAGCTCGATTTCTTCGTCAGTCTGACGCAGCACATTGCGGCGAACCCATGTCTCAGAGTAATACTTGCCGACGTACGGCATGATAGTATTGAGCTGATTCAGGCGCTCGGACAGGATTTCAGCATCCTTGAGTTCTGCGAAGTGATTGTCGCGACGGAAGTCAAGACGCATATTCTCGCGCAGCTCAGGCCATTCGTCTTCTGTGATGACATTCTTGAGAATCAGCTGTGTGCGCAGTAGCTCAAAGAACAGCGCAGAGAACTTGACGCGCAGCTTGTCTACGAACTTCTGAAACTTCAGCTCATCACGAGTAATCTCAGATGATTTGCCCAGATTGAATCCAGTCTCAGGCTCAAGGCGATTGATCGGAACATTCAGTGAGCGATAGAGCTTCTTTTGGAAGAAGATGATGTCATCGATCTGCGACAGATTCTCGCCACCTGGTAGCGTGGTGATTTCTGTGCCACGACCACCTTCACGACGTGGTAGCCAGAAGTCTTCCAGCATGCTCATATGCTTGCGATCATCACGGATCTCACCAGTAACAGCATCATAAACCAGCTTGTTGCGATACTGGTTCATAATGGTACGCATATATTCCTCGGCCTTGCCCTTAGGAAGATTGCCCACATCGATGTAGAAGATACGGCGCTCAGGCGCGCGTGACAGACGGTAGATGACGAGAGCATCTTCCATCATGCGCAGCTGATTTACTGGCTTCAGTGCCTTGTGCAGTGGTGACAGCACGCGTTTGCGCGATGCATCAAGAATACCAGAGGTAATGTAGCAGATCGCGTCCTTATTGATCTTCAGGCCAACATCTGACTTCTGCAAGCCGCCGTCTTGATAAAGGTAGTACTCATCAAGTGTCTTGACGATCTTTGCACCAGTCTCAGGATCAGTTTCTTCCTTGATCTCACGGACCTTACGAATACGCAGAGCATCCACGGCACGGATTTCAGTAATACCGGCTTTAGGATTCTCGCCATCGATAATCATATGGTAGTATAAGCGACCGTCCACATACCAGCGACGGAAGATGTCCTGACCATTCAGATTGAAATTGAGAAGTTTGAGCACACCATCGAACTCTTCTTTGATGAGTTTCTTGACGGAGTTTGGCTGCTCGAGATCGTCTAGATTCAGGTCAACCGGACCAGCATCCACATCGCTGACAATTGACTCATTGACGATGTCTTCAATAGCCATATCGCACTCAGGCTGCTCAGCTGAAATGCGGTACTTGCGAATTAGGTCAACGTCTGTCTTAGCTGCATCACCCTCGAGATCTAGATATTGGCCATAATAACCACCAGCAGCAATTGCTGTCGATCCGTCATCGGACGTAGGCGGCACAAATGAGACTGCTTGCTTCTCGAGGTTCTTTCTCTTGATCTGCTCGCGATCACTAGAGTCGTCCTCCTTACCGAAAGTAAATCCAAAGAATTTTAGTGCCATGACGGATATAGTTGCTAGTTCTTAACGAATAAAGGCGTGGGAGTTATAAGTGCTCCCACGCCAATATTTATTGTCAAACTAACGCATTAGTTAGTCGTATTTGATTCCCAGTAGGTGACCTGGAACTCAACGCCAAACTCTTCGATTGTATTCTCGGCATCATAGCTGAGATCAATTGCAGAGACGTTTGAGACCCAGCATCCACGAAGGTCGTACTTCTTGAGTACTGATCCATCCTTGTTCAGCTGTTCGACTGCGAGGTCGGCCATATACTGAGTAGGATTTGTTAGGCCGGTATTAGCCGAGTGAGCATTGATTCCGTTCATCCAACGCTCGAACGAATTGCGAAGTGCAAAGTTCGTATCGTTGATGATGGTAACGCCCCATGGTTCGAAGATACGATCTCCGGCGATCTGAATTTGACGACCGCGGAATGGGACTGTGATTGGAGCAATGATCGATGCTGGTAGAGCAGCAGCCTTGATGAGGAAGGATGCGAGCTCGGTGTTTCCAGCAGCATAGGCAGGGAAGTTAGCAGTAACCTTGAACAGGTTATTGCGTGCTCCACCGCCGACGAGCTTTGCCTTGAAATCTGTGATTCCTAGATTAGCCATTGTAAGTGTTCTCCTTTAGTTGATGGTTGATATTATTTTCCAACCAGCTCAGAGAACTGAACGCCAGTACGTGTGGCGATAAAGTTCAGAGTGATGTAGTTGATAGAACGTGCTGGCTTGATGTAAATATCAGCACGGAATTCGTTGCGGTCGATAACATCGCCGGTGTTGTTAGTTTCATCGCAGACAACCTTGAAGTCGGTAATACCACGACGACCCTGAACATCGCGCAGGAATGGCTCAACCATATTGCGGAACATTGCGCGAGTGAATTCATCATTCAGCTCGAACAGTTGATACTTCGCAGCTGTCGAGATTGATTTTTCGAGAACATTGAAGAGGCGACGAACGTTGATTCTGTCGAAGGCCGATGGCTTGAGAAGAGCGGTCTTGTCTCCGTAGAGGCAAGTGCCTTGGCCAGGGAAGCTTACGATAGGATTGATGCCTGCCTTGTAGAGTGTGTCACGATCGGCTTGCTTTGGATTGTAAGCGAGCTTTGTGACTCCTAGAATCTGTCCGCGTGTGAAGCCAGCAGGTGAGAACCATGCGTCAGCAACATTGTCGGTACGAGCGCATAGACCAGCAAGGTGGCCTGCTGCAGTAATCCAGATGTTTGCATCATTGTACTTGTCGTACACCTTTACTGCACCGCTATCGATAACAGTGTAGGAATTACGAGCCAGCGCGCTAGCCCACGTGGTAACTGTAGTTGTAGGAGACGCTTGACCAACAGAAGATTCAACAGGAGGTGAAACGAATACTACGCAATCCTTGCGGAAGTCGCCAAAAGCTACAAGCGCATCAGCAACAGCGCGTGAACCAGAAGAGTCACCAGCAGTAAATACTAGGTTAACATCGACTGTTTCGACGTCCTTCAGAACGTCAAGAGCAGTCGAAACATCGCCAGCAGTTGGAGTAACATCTGTTCCACCGAGCAACGATGTCTCAAGGGCAGAGGTGCTCGTAACAAAAGCTGTCGTTACTGTGACAGCAGTTCCAGCATTAGTAAGTGTGCCAGAATGATCGAGCCACCAGATATACTTAGAATTAGTATTGATGACGTCTCTGTAGTAATTAGATGTTCCATCTGGCTTGGTTGCGCCTGAAGCCTGAGAAACAAATTCAAACTTTTCAAGCACTGTTCCAGGTGTGCCAGAAACATCACCATCTTCGTCGATGACTACAATATGAAGTTCGTCATTTGTTGAGCCGTACTTAGCAGCATCTGTCGATGTTCCTGGGACCGAGGAGAATAAGCTCTTATATCCCCAGGCTGTAAATGCTGTGCTGTTTGCAGAACAAACCGAAACCTTGATGGAATTACCAATTGATCCAATATACTTTGCACCCCAAATACCGCGATCTCCTGCAGTAGTTGCACCACGAACTGAATTTTCGTAAGCATCCTTATTTGGAAGATGCAGACCAGAATTACCACCGGAACCGGAGGTAGCGTTTAGTGCAGTCGAAGAAAATGCGCGAACAACCTTGAGGTTGGATGCGTACTTCAGGAACGAAGCTGCAGTTAGGAATGAACGTGCGGTCGCAGCGGTAGGAGCACCGAACACTGTTGCTAGTTCCTTTTCGGAAGACACAGTGACGATTTCTCCAGCAGGACCCCAGTTGAAAGCACCAGCGTATCCACCAATAGATGTGGATGTGGCCGGTACGACATTTGTTAGGTCAATTTCGTTGACCTGAACTCCGGGTGATACTTGGAATGCCATTTGATTTGGATCTCAAAGTTAAGGTTTGATGTGAAACATAATACGGATATTCGCGTGTCTTATTTATAAATAGCCGTTTTTCGAAGAATATCCTACGGTTTCCCACACGTTTCCGTCAATATCGACCTCGCGTCCCTCGTCTTCTTTATTCTTTTCCAAATTGCCTAAAATACCTACGGGTGCTACATCTTCTTCAACGAGTCGTAGTCTTTCATTGTAAAGCATATCTCGAATATCCATACTAGACATATTGACAAAGATATCTGTAGCTACAAACCATGCGAAGATCACGAGTGACATTACTGTATCATCATGGTTGCCTTCTGCAGCTTCATACGACGAACCCGATGCTTCAAACGTGCTAAGTTCTTGAATTGTGTCTGCGTCAGTAATGAGTAGCTTCTTACCTTCGATTAGATCTTTTAAATTTGAGCACCCTATCCGCTTTGTCTTCTTTGTTGTCGTCAGACCAATTGAGCCATTTTTTACTGCAGACTCCACGAACATATTTTCGTATTCTAGGTCATAATACAATCCATTGCAAACGACAGATCCTTGGTCATTGCTTTCGACGATAATGTATGCTTTATTGTAAGTCTTTGCATATTTGTAGATTGTATCAGGAAAAATTAGCGGAGATACTAGCGCATCTCGATAAGCAGCAACCAACTTAAATGGCCGCGCAGTAACATCAATAATAGAAAACGTCGAGAAGTCTTGATTACGGCCTTTAGCAACATCTACTGCCATTACATAGTTATGGTCAGAGATCGGCCGCTCATATACCTTTACACCATTCTGAATATAGATTGGTGATTCTGCCTTGAGCGCAAGTAGTGTTTCTGCATTGATCAGTGTGTTGCCAGTGCCATGAAAGCTATTACCAAATTCTTGCTCGAACTGTAGCTCGGAAGTATTTGAAATCGTTTGACGTTTCCATTCTACATCACGTCCCGGAACGTCCCACCAGTCTACACGAAATGGCTTGAATTCGTTGACGCCCTGTACCGCGCCTTCCCAGATGCGGTGAAACTGATTGCCCACGCCGTTTGCAGTAGAGGTGATAATGACACGAGAGGTCTTACCCGAGGATACTACTGGATATGTCGAGGTGTAGAACGTCGTGGCGTCTTGCACGAATGCGAACTCATCTAGGAACAGCAGATTGACAGACAAACCACGAATCGAGCTACCCGATGTGGCAGCTGCAATAATGCGCGAGTTATTGCTGAACTCAATTGATCCTTTGTTCAGCGCGCGGCATCCGGGCTGCAGAAAGAACGGCAGGTTTTCTAGCGCGAGCGTGACACGCGCTAGCATTTCACGCGCTGTCGCTGCTTTATTAGCAAGGATTGCGATGGTTTTATCAGGCGAGAATAGTGCAAACCATAGCAGGTAAATGACAGAGCTGATTGACTTGCCCGACTGACGGCATGCAAGCACAATCGAAAATCGATTATCATTGAAGTGCTTGAACATCTTACCCTGATACGGATAAGGCTCAAATGCAACCAGACCTTTATCGAGATTAATTACTTTAACATAGGTCCGAGCAAAATACTCCGGATCCTTCATACACTTCAGATACTCTGCGACTTCTTGCTCGGTGAACTTTTGTTGAACACCATCACGTTTGACCTGCGGGTTACCGAGGTACCCCAGATCAGCGTTCTTGACGAACATCTGGTTCTGAGGCTGTGACATTTTTTTCCTTTAGTTGCTCGATCAGGTGCTTTTGTAGATCTGTTGTCGATCCCAAAAATAGATTGTTCTGCGTCAATGCTGGCTTATCCGCAGCAGCTGCTTCTTCCTTCTTCTGAATTTCTTTCTTTGCTTTTTGAAGGGCCATCAGCTTGTCCGTCATATCCGAGGTATTTTTCAGCATATTGCTCAGAACTTCAAATGCGCGCGGATGCTCGGACTGCATCGCAAGGTTCAGCATCTGCTCGATAGCCTCGTTTGACTTGCTGACAAGATTACGATATGTCTCTCGTGAGAACTCGTAGTCGTCTTTGACATCATCCTGGGCCGGCGGCGGAGGCGGTACTGGCATATTCTCCTCAAGCTTCTTGATTAATTCTTCACTTGTTTTGCTCATAATATAAGTGATAGTGTTTAATCAAAGTCCGTGAACGGAATCAATTGAGTTGTAATTGGCCCGGTTGGACTTGTCTGTTCGATGTCAATTCGCTCGATAGGCTTTAGTGTATCCTGATTGCGAAAATCTACCAGAACATTATGGATAACATCTCTATCTGAGATAGGGCCATAAAATCTTAAGCGCGTCTCAAAGTCTAGCGTGTAAATGATCGCACGACGTTGCAGAAAATCGCCTTCGTAGTCTTCATTCATTTGTACACCAGTCAGTACAAATGGAATATCAGTCTTAAGATTTAGACTATCAAGATCCTTGATCGTCACGCTATATTCTGGCTGAAAATATGGAAGAATCTGTTCGATGATCTGCAATGCATCGTCCTGGTTTTTAGCCATGATTGATAACTGCAAACCCATGCGGTATGGTGCAAATGTTCTTACTGTCTTCTTTGTGGCGTTGACTCCAGCCTGAGCAATAGTAATTAGATTATTACGATTAGTCTTGATTGAACTATCGTAGACCATTGTTACAATCTCGAATGACATACGAGGCAGCTTCATTGCGACCTTCGCATTGTCTAATCCTGGCTGCTCATCTAAACGCGCAAGGAATTTTTGCTTTGGACCATACGCAAGCGGTACTCGAGTTATATTGACGACATTGCCGTCTCCATCTTTTCTAACAACTGAAACGTTATTGAATAGCGTGCCAAATACCGCTACAGTCTTTCTGATTGTTGCGTGGTAAAAATGTCCGCTAAACATTTGATGGATCTCCAAATGGATTGTGTTCCGTAAAGTCGATGATAGTATCCGCAGTTACTTCCATTGCTCGATTCTGAGCACCCTGTGCATTATTCACAAATGTTAGATTTGTCTGCGTATTATCGATCTCAAATATTCCAGTAATATTCCATTGCGCTCCGGAAGTAATACCAACGAGTTTATCTGATGAGCCCGTCGTCACTCTAAATTTAGCAAATGCGCCGGTATTCGTCGAGATACCTCCAAGCGCAAGTTTGATTGCTGCCGTTGGAGATTCTCTGTCAATCTTTAGCACCTTACCATAAATTTCCTCTGAATCACTTCCACTTGTTGCAGGTACCAATACCTGCTTAACGTCTTCGCCGACGACAAATGACGCGCCAGTACCACCTTCGATCTGCACAAAGTATTCTGTGCTGAACTGCTGCTCAAGCTTGTCAAGTTCCGGAATACCAGTCTTGACCTCCTCGTTAGAGTATTCAAAGAGCTCACAACGCAGTTTGTAGACAGGGAACTTTGAAAGTTGATAGAATGGTGATTGGTGATCGACAAACTTGATCTCCATAAAGCTCTTCGAGAAAGGCAAGTAAATTAGATCACCTTCTGCTGGACGACTCGAAATAATACCGTTATTCCAGACGCCCACAAGCTTATCCCAGGTTCGCTTTGCAACTACAAATGTTGCTTGCTCGCGAATTTCTAGCCCAAACTTAGTAAATAGCGAGCCATCACCATCAAATCCATCCACATTTTCCAGATACATCTCAATCATATAGGCATCATCGAACTTAGATTTGATTGCCTCGTTGAGAATCATATCTCTTGACACCATATTACGCGGCAGATAGTAACAATCCTGCCCGTAAATCTTCAACGATTCTACGATCAGATCCTCGTAAAGGTTCTGCTCGGACTTGACAGTCTGAGAGAAATATACGTTGCGCGCCATATATTATCCTACGAAGAAATCGACCGGCTTCTCGTACTTTAACTCCATCTCGTCCTCGAGCTGTTTGATCTCTTCGATTGCTTCTTGGTAAATTTGCTGCCCGTTCATCGTCACGCCACCTGGAAGTTGGATACCCTCAAACTTCTTCAGATTGATACCCCACTGGCGCTTAATCAGTGCAGTGGTGTACTTCTTCAGGAACATATCATTGTAGATGTCCGTGTAGGCCTCTGGATCGATCGCAGAGTACGCATCGACCATGACATAGTCTCCGGCAACAGCACGATATCCCCAGTCAAGGTCAATGTATAGACGATTCATGTGGCGGTTGAATCGTACTGGAGGAACACCGTTGAGCTGCATATCCAGCATCTCCAGGAACTGGCGTGTCATCTCATAGTTGACCAGAGCGCCGGCATACTGAAGGTCATAGACGTCATTCAGGTGCATCTGATAGCGCGCAGACCACATACCCGAAGAGGATACAGTATTATTGGCTAGAGGGAAGATACGTGACACGAACAGCAACTGATCAGGAATATCGATGTATCCGTCAGTGATGTTCTGCTGAGTCAGCTGATGCTTACGATAGTGGCGAATGATGGCATCCGAGTGGTACTCGCGGTAAAACTGAATGGCCTCGTCCACACGGTCAGACACCTGATCGTCATCGATGTTGATCTCGATTACTGGCTGTCCGAGTGAACGCAGGCAGTAATCGATGAGCGTTTGTCTGGAATTAGGTGATGCCATGTTTTTAGTTTACCACTTACTTACTGGGCATTTTGCTGCAATAAGCTTTGCTTTTGTTTCCATAAAGCACCCACATTTAGAACATCGACTAGTTTCTGAAATAAAAAATTCACAGAGTTTACAGGTTTTAATTCTAGAAACAAATTGTGGTTCGTCTACGAGAAGTTTATTTTGAGTTGCAGCGGCTGATATTACATCAACGAGTGTTGTTGCTGAATATTTTATTTTCTCAAACATTAGATTCGACTAAACTCCAATTTACGATTGACTCATTCCAATAATATTTTTTACCGTCGCGGGGTCGCGAAACTGGCGGCTTCCAGAAGCCTCCATCACTGTCAAAAACCCAACTTGGGTTCCCAGTAGGTTTAGGTTCTAAAAAAGAATCGGTTGCCTTATCGTAAATAAAACCAATCGAAGGGTAATTTTTGCGGAAAGCGATACCTGGTGACCCATCTCGGTTTTTCCCCCTATACGAATTTGTATCACATAATATAGGAGTATCAGTAATACCAAGTTCTAATACCGCATTTTCAAAATCGGCTATTCTATCTTCAGGTAAAACTATGATATTTTTTACCGTATTATCCTGCGACATTATTGCTACTATTTTCATTGTTTAACGAAACTTATAACGTATTAAAACAATTCCAGGGCCGCCCGCGCCGCCGTTGCCACCAAATGTTTCTCCATTGCATGAACCACCTCCTCCGCCACCTCCGCCTCCACCCTGACCGCCTCCATATACGTGTGATATTGGAGTATCACCATCGCTGCCGTTATTTCCAGTCCAACCACCCGCTCCGCCGAATCCGCCCCCGTACCCGCCGGCACCACCACTATAACTGCCGCCACCATTGCTGTCCCACCCTCCACCGCCGCCACCGCCGCCACCTTTTCCTATAGTTGTCGTGTAGGTATTAGATCCTACTCCGGTAGGAATCCATGAAACTGATCCGCCGCCAGTAGAATTTGAACCGTTACCCCCCATTGTTCCTGATCCGCCGGATCCTCCTGCCGCTCCACCTCCACCAGATGTTGTGGGGGACCATGATGCTAAAGAAGTTGATCCACCACCTCCGGCTCCGATTGTTACTGTATAATTACCAGTAGAAGCAAAAAAATAGTTAAAAGTTTGTCCGGTAGTTATTCGATAATTGCCACCCATACCGCCCGCGCCGCCTTGTCCGGCATCGCAGCTTTCAAAGACTCCCTCCCCTCCACTTCCGAAATCACCCCCGTTCGCTAAAGCGATTCCAGTATCCATTGTTCCATCATTTATAGTAGATACTGTAAAGGTTCCGCTAGTATAAAAAGCATGTATTTTATAGTCTCCTAAAGTATAAACAGTGCCTCCGGTGGCAATAATTTTTGCGTTACTCTTACCCCATCCATCGCTCATCGCGACGGAGCTACCGGCTGTTGTTCTCTGAAACAACGTTCTAACATCAGAATCATTCAATGCAACCGGTTGATTGTAGGGTGAAGCTCTACCAAGCTCCTGGTTGATATTATTAAAGGAAATGGTGTTAGGCGATACAGGTAGTGCCATAGTAGG
>Ga0208784_1000940_pt1 | contig 12733 bp, 20 predicted proteins | sample DEB19_08_DNA_FD_184531 | JGI IMG/M metagenome (GOLD analysis project Ga0208784, IMG submission 184531) | Aqueous microbial communities from the Delaware River and Bay under freshwater to marine salinity gradient to study organic matter... | ecosystem: Environmental > Aquatic > Marine > Coastal ...
TGAGCTAATTAAGAACCTTAAAGTCTTCTTCAAGGCCATGATAGCCATCCAGAAGAAGATTGAGCAACAACAGCTACGTATAGACACACAGTATATTGAGCCTGATGAGCTTCTAGATGTCTCCCTTGATTTAGTTATAGCTAAGAAGGAGATGGAGAAGGCCCAAAAGGAGATCAGAGAGGTAATGATCTATCAGAGTCCCCCTGAACTAGGTGCTCTATATACGGACGTTATTGAGATGTTCGGTATCGTGCAAGAGAAGCAAGAAGTAACTCACTTATTAGCCGTAAGAACTCGGAAAGAGGAGGTTATACGGAAAACTAAGCTAATTAACAAGATAAGGCAACGAATAGCATGGGTCGTAGTAATGGCTCTAATCGTACTGGAACTATGGGGACTAATAATAGCACTTCTTCTAGCGAGACAGCCTATGTGAGCTTCCTAGTGTTGCTTACCTTGCTGTTCTTCATCATATTACCGTTTGAACTCTATCTATATATTATCGTAAAGGACGCTGTAGAGGCGTGTAAACCCAAATGAACGACATGTTAGCAGGACTTTTAAAGAATGTAGCACCCGGCCTAGCTACTGCTGTTATGGGGCCACTTGGAGGGGCTGCTGTGTCAGCATTGGCATCTAAGTTTGGTGTCTCTGACTCAGTTGAGGCTGTAGCTAAGGCTATCGCAGGTGATCCTCAAGCAGCTCAGAAGCTTCAGGAAGTAGAGCTGGAGTTCTACAAGATTGAACAGAATAACCTTACGGACCGTATGAAGGCTGACATGTCTTCTGACTCATGGTTGTCTAAGAACATCCGTCCTATGGTACTTATATTCCTTTTGTTTGCCTACAGCGGCTTTGCTCTTGCTTCCATCTTCGGTTATGAGACTAGAGGTGCATACGTGGAGTTGTTAGGGCAGTGGGGAATGCTCGTGATGTCTTTCTACTTCGGTGGTCGGACTATGGAAAAACTAGCTGATAAAGTGGGAAAGAAATGAAGCTAAAAGATACGGTGGTAATCACCTCAGCGCTGTCCTTGGTGGCAGTAGTGTTCGTAATGATGGTTATGTTCATCATCGCTCTGTTAGACCCTGCGGTTGACGATACAGCCATCTTCGCCATCATTGGCCCTGCCTTCCAGACTATCGTCGGTGGCTTTATCGGATTGATTACAGGTATTAACATTAAGGGAGACGACGATGTCGAATAATCTTAGTGAGCATTTCTCATATCACGAAGGAACATATTCTAAAAAAGCTGTGGAACTAGGCGTGGACAATACTCCATCAACAGTGCAACTTGAGAATATGAAAGTAGCTGCACAAGGTATGGAAAAAGTACGTGCTTTGTTAAATAAGCCTATCAGTATTCAATCATGGTTACGTCTTCCTAAAGTAAACGTAGCTGTAGGTGGATCTGAGAAGTCGGCGCACATGGATGGCTTTGCTATTGACTTCCGTTGCGACGGCTTTGGCTCTCCTTATGAGATCTGTAAAGCTATTGAAGCCTCAGGTATCAAGTACGACCAGATGATTCATGAATATAGTATGACGCCTGATAAAGGGTGGGTACATATCTCGTTTGATCCTGCACTGAAACGTCAGAATCTTACAATTATGCGTCCAGCTAATCCCCATAAGCCCTACGTTCCCGGTATCGTAACACCTGCTGAATACGCTGCTTGGAAACCATAAACCATAAGCAGATACAAAGAAGCCCACCTTTTGAGTGGGCTTTTTAGTGTCCTAGAAGAACAGGATTGCTATGTTGAAGAATCCTAGATGGATGATAACAGCTTGACAGAACTCAAAGTTATCTTCATCAGTCTCTACGATAGCTTCATCAGTATGAGCAATACCGACTACTAGGCCTCCTGACCATGCAAAATCAATTACCATACGTTCGCTCCTTTGTCGCTTACCATGTTTCATCCTTTGAGTAGATCATGTGAGGCACTGAGCGCACAGTAGGGAACTTCTCCTTAAAGGCTTCAATGGTCATATCCTTGCCTAAGTGAACCTCAACAAAGTCAACCCCTTCCGAGGCTAACTTCGTCTTCAGTTGCACACACGCTGGACAGTTATCCTTAGTGTATACGATGGTCTTCATGCTGATTAGATTTCACAACCACCAGCGGTACAAGCTAAGGTCTGAGCACCTTCTACGTTATCCGTATTCTCAGTCATTTGTTCCCAATCAATCGCAGTCGGAGTCTCAGCAAGGAGTTTAGTGTACGTATCCGCATCAATGGACTCATAGGGAGCTTGACGATAAGTTCCACCGTCCATCGGTAAGTAAGATACGCCAGTGATCTCATCGAAGTGTTCCCATGTCCATGCTCCTACCTTAGGCCATTCATTCTCATTGACTGAGATTGTAACAGATGGCTTATGCTCACACCAATGGCGCTGGAAGGCCAACCACAAGTCCAAGTGTTCAATAGCATTCAAGTCTTCACGCAGACGAGCACCTTCAGGTGTCTTCATAGGGAACGAGAAGATAACAGTTGACTCAGGCTTCATGACACAAGGCTCCCAAGGGAAACCAGCATCCTTCAAGAACTGAGTAAGCGGATCTTTGGCATCGCTACGTACACGACGAATGAAATAAGCGCTATGTTGTGGATGGATGCCACTAGCAGTACCAGTAAGCTGGCTAACCGTACCTTCGGGTTTGACACATGTGATCGCAGCAGAAGCATTGATGCCCAATTCAGCAGCAAGATGCTTGTTAGTATCCACGGCAACATTCTTCAGCTCCTCAAGGCGCTTAGGAAGCTCTGTATCGTAGGCATTGTTCAGCAACTGGTTATCCAAGATACCTGTCATTGATACACCCAACAAACGCTCTTCCTCAGTGTTAGTCTGCCATACCTTACGCAAGTACGGGAAGTTGGTCATTGTCGATTGGAAGGTTCCCAAGATTGTCGCAATAGCGACTTTTTCTTTAAGAGACTCCAATGTATCCCCCGAGCGAACAATAACTGAAGAGAGATTGCAGAATTGGTAAGGACGGAGAATGATTTCAGAGCAAGGGTTAGTACCCCACTCTTTATCGAGTACACGACGACCATTCTTAGACGCTTGAATCTCTGAAGCATAGCGGTTAAAAATCCCACGCTCACCTGAGTGACTTTCATAGATACTGCTCCATTCACGCATAAACTGGCCTACATCAGGCTTGACATCATACACTGCTGAGTTGTTAGCCAAAGCTCGTTGACCGTTACCATCCCACCAAGCGCCAGCCTTAGCCTTAGCCATACGATCATCGCCCAAGTCAGACAAGGAGATCATGGCTGAGCGACGAACCCCACCGACAACCACCACTTCTCCAATTTTACAGAGAATGTCATGTGCCTCAATCGAGAAGAGCTTACGCCCTGAAGCGCCTTTGAATTTAGCCACCACGTATTTGAACAGTTCAACCAAAGGCTCGGGGCCACTTGCACGACCTCCAAATGTTTTAAGTCGAGTCCCTGCTGGACGAACAGCCCCCACGTCCCACTTTGGAATCTCACCTGCCCATAGGAGGGCCAACACTTGTCGTAATGCCTTAGCCCATCCTTCTTTGGAGTCTTTAACGTGAACCACAGTATTAGACTCATAAAGCTTTTCAGGGATTTCAGGTAAACGGTTGACATACTTCTGCTCCACAGAGAAACCTACACCTGTACCACACAGGAGAATGTACATAGCCTCATCGAAGGCTTTAGGGTCGTCAATGGGCATGTATGAGCAGTTGTAGCCAGCTACGTTCTGACGGGTTAGAGCATCACCGGCTGTCATGATTGAACGCATGGAAGGCATGACATCAAGGTTTACGACAGCGTTGAAGATACGGTCATACATTGGGCCTTCAAGGGCGTAGTTATGGTTCTCACGCAAGTGCTTCGTCATGAAGTCCATGTAACGGTAGACTGTCTCGTGCCAGTGCTCACGACGACCTTTATCGTCCAAGTAGCGGCTATAGCGAGACTTAGCAATGTAAGTCTGGTAGGGTGTCATTGTTGTCATTGTTTGTTGTTCTCTAGTTCGATTAGTTTTTCAAGGTAATGGATTGCCTTTTGGAGATCAGCGATACCGCCCTTGTCTCTCCAGCGGGACACGTATTTTACACAGTTTCCTTCAAAATAGCCAAGGTTATTTGCGTAAATATAGTCCCAAGGTTGAATTGTCTTCTCTTTGTAATGCTTTCCACTTACTTGTTTAGCATTAGCAGAGGTTTCAGCAGGCACATTGAGAGCAGCCATGTACTCTTCAATCTGTTTTACTGTTGGTTTGTCCATATTTCTTCTCCAAATACTCAATTGATAGCATCATTTCATCAAAGTGACCATCTTGTACGTCATTTAGTACAACCAAGCCACGCCAGTGCCTATTACTGAGCTGATCCATGTACCCTTCATCGTGAAGATAATAAGATCCAGCAATAATAGCGCAAATAGACTTGCCATCAGCACGTTTACCATACGCAATAGACTTACCTTGTTGATGCCCTGCCACACACGACATGTGAAGTTTTCCAATGATTGCAGTGGGCGTTGCAGCAGGACGACCCATAGCGCCCACAGGCCAATAATGACTAAAGCCAACCCCTCCAATAAAGATAGGACGAAGGAAATCATGTACTTCCCAATCACGTTCATATTCTAAGTCCTTAGTGGAGATTAACCCTTCAAGCATTGGGTTGTTGTTTACAGCTCGATTGATACGGTTCTCATGGTTACCTAGAGTCAGCACCATACGAGGCTTGTAGATCTTGTGCTTACTGTCCTTCTGAGCCTTCTGGAGGTCACGTAGGGGCTTCAGCAACATGTCCATACCTAGCTTAGCTACCTCAACGTCCTTCTGATAACGAAGGCCCTCAAAGTACTTGCTACCTACCTTGTCATGGGTAGACAGGCTAGGCATATCAGCATGGTCACCGATGTGAACTATCACATCAGGTAAGTAGTCACAGATGGCCTTACCAGCCCATGTGAGATGCTCCAAAGGAACACCTTCACGCACTTGTGTGTCTGGGATGACTAGGATACGCATTACAGAGGCTTCCATTCAAAGCCATTAACCCGCATCTCATACACCTCAGGATAAGCTAACAGGAGCTGCTGTAAAACGTCATCATTGAGCATACGACCATACCCTGCTTGAGGCTTACCGTCTGGGCTGTAGTACAAGGTGTTGTTAGGAAAAGTAACTGAGTAGTACACCTGCTCTTTGATGTTGTACCCGTAGTGTTCACCCATCACGTCTAGGATTGTATCTAAGACCTCATACCAAGTAGAGTCATTGTCTTTAATAATGACATCGTGCTTAGCTTCAACAAACTCTCCGTCACACTCGTAGGCTGATGATTTAATCTCAAATGCCCAATAGTCTTCCATTGGTAGAGTCTCAGGTTGTTCAACGAACTCGTACTTAGTCGTAGTGAGTTCAGTCCATTTGTTCTTTAGATATTCAAACATGGTTGCTTCCTTAGGTTGATTGATTACGTGGAAATACTGTTCAAGTGTCATAGAAGTCTCCGTCCATAGGGTGATAAACGACATAAGCAGTTTCAAAGATTCCGTTACCGTAGTCCTTAGTCACTGGCGATGTTTCTATCATTCTACACCCTAATCGAGGATGGTCGATCACGTACACTTTGTACCCCTTAGTCCAATCTGGGATGAACATAGGAGGTTTGTAGTGAACAACTATCTTAGCCATTGACTACATCCTTTATCGCAGGGAACTCAGCAAAGATAATATCACGACATTGCTCAGCAACCTCACGATGTTCCTTCTGTGTTGCAGAATCACAACGGATGTCAATGTAGTGTAACCAGCTACGAAGAGTGCCATTCATGTACATCTTAGACAAGGTAAGACCTTCAGGGAGAATCTTACGAGCTACTTCCTTAGCGATACCTTTGTCCAAGGCTGCTGTGTACAGGAACTTAGCTTCATCAGTGACCCTACGTTGAATACCTTCCCACCAGTACTGCAAGCTCAAGTCATCGGAGTACAGGCTATTCTGACGGTTCTTCTCGTCTTGTAGTCGTACTTCTGATGTGTTGACAAAGCCTTCTGAGACTGCGTAACGCTGTGAGAACTCTTGGAAGGAGAAGCTACGGTGACGTAAGATCTGACGAGCTATATCACGAGTAGTTTCAATCTCCATACAGACGTTAACCATCTCAAATGGTGACCAGTGCTTGTTCTTAATAAGGTACGTTAGTAACTTGGTCGCAGACGCAGGGTTGTTCTGGTTTGCCGGATTTGACACACGGGCCATATACGCAATCTTGCTCTCCGCTTCCGGTGTTACCCACACTAGTTTCACACAAGGCTGGATCATACTGTTTTCCTTCTTCGACCATTCGTTTCAACATCTCAATCAGACCAAATCTAAACACCTGAGCTTGTTCCTCAGCTGTCAAGTTAATGTGATAGTCTGCACTACCGTCTTCATTCTCATTCTGTAATTCGAGTTCCATCACTTACCTTCTTTCGTCGTTCGTTGATCCAATGTTCAGGAATAACCTTATCAGCGTAGAGAAAGTCATTCTTAACACACCAAGCAGCGTAAGTGGTTCGTGACCCTTTAGCTAACTTCTGGTTACTGTTTGAGAAGACAAACCTAATGTCTAGCTGAGGCTGCTGTCGCTTGATAAGCATGTGCTTCTTACGATCTGCAATCAGGAAACGTCCCTTAGTCTCTACGATGATACCGTTATCGAGAACAAAGTCAGGAGTATATTGATGTTCACTCGCTGGCTTGATGTACTTGATCTTAGTCTCTTCGTAGGTGAAAGGAACACCTGCTTCTGTGAGAGCCTTAGCGACATCTTCTTCAAGGCCGCTACGCCACCCATGCTTCAAAGCATTAGCTCTTTTGGAGCTTGTTGTCTTACGAGTTACCATCTTTAATCTTTATGATCTTGTCTTGAATTGCCTCAAATACACGAACAGCTTCTCGGTATTCACGATAAAGTTCTTCAGAAACTTCAATGATAGTGGTAGACCAACAATCATCTTCATCCTCAAACAACTCATAGACAGGCCACCACTCTTGTTCATCTAGATAAACCTTCATAGCTTAGTCCTTTCATACTGATGTAACAAAGCACCGAAGGCATCTACGAAGACTTCATCGTGGTTAGTATGTCCCATAGCGAACATAATAGCGTGGACGAGTTCATGGCAGAATGTCTGCTCGGTGAAGTTCTTATTCATTCCTGTTCGTAGATATATGATCTGAGTAGCACAGTCACATTTACCGTACTCACTCAAGTCCTCTACGTACTTGACGTACCATTGGCATCCAACAAGGTAGAAACTAGAGGGCACTTTTGGTTTGGAGTTCTTCGTAGCCATAGAAGGTTCAAGTTTTCATCGACACGAAGTTGATTACCATCGTAAGCTTTGAGACAAGCGTCATAGTATTCCCTTTCAGTTTTACAATCCTTCAAAAGCTTCTCAGCCTTCTTAGGTCCAATGCCTTTCAAGCCAATGATGTTGTCAGTACGATCCCCTGTGAGCACTTGAGTGAACAAGTTACGAAGACCTTCTTCCTCGGTAACGTAGTACTCTAAACGCTTCACAAAGTTGTAGTGCCAACCGGCGACTTGATCTAGGTCTTTGTCAATGGAGACAATCCACCCACCCGTCTTAGTTGCCTCAATAGCCACTGCATCATCAGCTTCTTCACCTTCTACCAGTTCTGCTCCTAGGCGCTGGAGATGGTTACGGATAGCTTGGTAATGTACTGGCCTCTTAGCATCCTTGCGGTTACCTTTGTAAGGCTCGGTGACTGCTATGTCATTACGAAAGTTACCTTTGCCAGTGATGTACGCTTTGTAGTCATCACACTTCAGCTCTTGGTAAACAATCTCATGAACTAAGGTAGTCACACGAGCCATACAGATAGCCTCATCAACGTCTTCACTAGCGAAACCTACTCGGTAACAGATAATGTCAGCGTCAATGATGGCTAACTTAGGACGCTCAGAGCGGTTCATCAGTCTCAACTGGTGGCACGTAAGTCTTAACTTCAGTGACCATGACTGTCTTGATAGACGGTGCATTACCGTGCTTAGCTGACATACGGTGTGTGTATGAACTCACCACAGCCACGCACTTAGAACCGTTACCCAAAGCATCAATTGGAATCTCTTTGAGGTCTTGGTCGATAGGCTTGAACTCGTAGTTGCTCTTGCCAACAATGAAGTTACCTTGAGCTTCTTTGTACTTGACCTTGATACCCAAGCCTGTGAGCTTAGCTGCATCGTCATCGCTGATGTTACCGATGGTGCATTCGTACTTCTTGTTGTCCTCGTTGAATGCAGTGTTGAAGTTATTCATCCACTTAGTCCAAAACAACTCACCGCTAACTTTAACTGGTTTCAAATCTGACATTTTGTTTTCCTTTTAGGATTGAGCCGTAGCTCCATTACTGTAAATAACTGCCTTCTCGACGAGAGACAGCTTCTGCTTCATCCTCAATGTACGCTAGTGCCGCTGAGAGCACCAAGTATACATCAAGGATATCTAGATCGTCGCTATGTTTAATCAGGAACGATTCGTCACTGATATCAAGCACAATCCGAGATTTCACTTCATCACTTTTCATTTAACTCCTTAAAATATGTAGCAGCTACTGCTAGACACATTGCCACAAATTGATCGTCGTTCATGTTGCTTTTAGCATCATTATACCTCCAACATACCCATTGTACGTTATCTAACTCGTATCCTCTAGAAGAATCAATTCGATCAATAGACGGGGAAGTCCACTTATCCCCTATTCTCCCCATTTCCACACCTGTTTTGGCACACTTACCTTGTTGTTTCTCCCACAGTTCGTGCATAAACGGTGTAGTGATGTTAAAACAAAGATTGTCTTTTCTAGCTCTTTTCTTTGCTGACATAACTTTATTTGACACTGTGCCTTTTAGAGTACGGCGATGGCGGTACTGCAATTCACTGTTTGAGGTTACTGTCATTTACTTCTCCTTATATGGTTTAAAGCATAGACTTTAACATAAATTTACAAGGTTGTCAAGTTTTAGTGAGTTTCTTTCCAGTTGGCCCCAACAGCATACTCTCCAGACAATGGACAGCTTAGATTATAAGCTTTACCTGCATCTTTGATAGCTTCCACAAACGCTTTGCCGACAGCATCTGCTATATCAGGCTTACACTCGATTTGAACTTCATCGTGAACCCACGCTACTAATTTAAGTTCCCACTTGTTTTTTCGAACTGTTTCATCAAACAAAACTAGAGCTTTCTTCATGACAATCGCTCCAGCGCCTTGAAGCAAGCTATTGAGTGCAGCGTGTTCGCTACGAACCCATATTTTACGGCCATCAAGCCCGGGTACAAAGCCCTTGCTCGCTGATATGGCGACTTTATCACGTAGACGCTTGAGTGCGGGAGTCCCTTTAAGAAAGGTATCGATAAGCCTTTGTCCATCCTTAGCACTACCACCGACAATCGAGCCAACCTTGGAAGGCCCCGCGCCGTACATCCAGCTATAGATAAACGTTTTTGCTTGATCGCGTGTCTGCAACCCCGCTGCTTTTTGGTTGATCGTATGGATGTCCGTGCCATCTTTAGACGATCCTTCACAGACTGTTTTAACATATGCCTCGTCTTTCATATAATGCGCCAACATTCGTAATTCCAAACCACTAGCATCAGCGCCTACTAACACATTTCCATCCTCAACTGTCCAACATTGCCTACACTCTGGCCCATAAGGTGAGCTTGAATTGGGAATCTGAGCCATGTTTGGTTTCATATGGGTAGCCCTGCCTGTTACAGCACCGTTGGTGATGACTCTACCGTGTACCCTACCATCAGCAGCTACAACCTCTAACCATGACTCAATCTGAGCGATACGTTTCCCTAGCATCATGTACTCAGCAATCAACTGAGCGATGGGATACTTCAGAGACATCAACGTAGCCTCATCCACGATAACCTGCCCTTTAGGGTGATTAGCTGTAGGCTCAGTGAACTTCTTAGGCTTCCACCCAAGGCCAATAAGCTTCTCAGCTATCTGCTGACGTGAGGCAGGGTTGAACACCACCAGCTCAGGCTTGAGAATCTTCCCTGTCTTCTCAGAGATACGCTCAACCTCGTATGGTGGATACAGCTCCTGCATCTTGTCATTGATAGCGCTTATCTTCCCCTTCAGTTCAGCTAACAAGCACGTAGCGTGAATGGTGTCCAACTTGAAACCGTTCTTCTCTTGTTTGTTGAGGATAGCTGCTACTTGGTGTTCTAAAAGAACTGACTCAGGGGAAAATCCCTTATCACTAAGAGCATCACAAAGAGTGCGAAATAAAACCACAAGAACAGAAACATCCCTATTGCAATAGTAAGACAGTAATCCATCAATCGGAGCATCAAAGCATTCACCTTTATACTCCTCTTCCCGATTCATCATCCACTGCCACGTTGCCTTGTAGTCCAGCTTCTTTACGCCTAGAGTTTGTCCCCATGCGTCGAGACTGTGACCGCCCTCCCTCGTTGGCTCTAGTAGCCTTGACACTATCAATGTATCGTACGCTTGCCTCAATCCAATCTTCGTCCCCCATAACTTGTTCAGTATCGGGAAATCGAATCCGACCCCGTTGTGACCGGCGATCAGCGTAGCGTCCTTTAAGTAGTCCCAAAGGCCTGTTTGAGCTTTCCATACACGTACCTCTCCTGTGTCAATGTCCTGAGTCACACATAGATGGATTACATCATGTGCCATGTTAGTCTCGATGTCTAGTGCTATGCGTTTCATTTTAAGTTCAAGAATAGCCCGATCTGGGCAAATGAGTATCCTAACCACATGATACCAGCTCCCATGTCACCTTTGAGCCACTGTAGCACTCCTACAACAGAGTAGCCTACACCGATAGTCCCCACGATAATCATCTCAATCAATCCAGTACTCCTCGTATTCTTTACGCAGCTCTTCACCTATGAGTCCCTTTTCTTCAATGGTCTCACCGTCACTAATGTAAACCTCTGCTCCAAGTTCGTAAGGAGTACAGTCAAGCATATTTAAGTAAAACTCTGAATACCAGAGCTTACCGACTTTTACAAACTCCATCTCTTCAGCTATCTCAGCTATCGTTTTTTTCTTTGTCATCCTGCTACCCCTAAAAGTTCTACCGATGCAGCTGACGCAGCTATACGTCCAGTAGCCTTCTTTAGAACGGCTTCAGCAAAGCGCACTAGCTCGTCCTGTGTTGCATTGTTTTTCATAGTGTTTGCCTTTGTAGAGATCACTTGAATGTTTCCTTTGACATAACCTAACTCGGGAATGATCTTGTCCAAAGACGGAGAAGACCACGCAGAGAAGGGGACTAACTTGATTCCTAAATACGGACAAAACTCAGGAACTACAACATCTTCATGTGTAATGTCAAAAGGTAAATTGTACTTCTTTGCCCTGTTGCGAGCACTTTGTACCAAATACCTTTCAATGTTGTTAAGTTTCCACGCCTTTTGTTTTGCCATGTCTTGTTCTGGATTAGATCTGTACTTTTCTAATCGTCTTTGTTTGTTATGTTCTTTGAGTCGTTCTTTGTTTTGTTCATAGTATTCCTTACGTTTTTTCTTTAACTCTTCTTTGTTTTCTTCTCTATATTCTTTACTGCGTACTTTGCCACGAGCAAGTTTCTTTTCCTTGTTCTTTGCATAGTATTCTTTGTAGTACTCTGACCGTTCACGTTGCATACAAACTCCTATGGTGTAAATACAAGAATTCTACACTAAAATGTTTCAACTGTCAACACCTAAATTGCATTCAGATAATAAACCTGTATTGCGTTCATACCAAAGGCCAATTTTCTCAGCTGTGGCACGACCAGTAAAGCGATCCTTCAAGACACGGAACGTGGTTGTCTGACGCATACGTTCATCAGGATCTTGTTTGTTACGCTCTAGTCCGAACATGAAATGTGACCAACGTGCAATAGCGCGAGAACCTGTGAAGTGTTTCTCCATGACTCGTCCACCTTCTTCGTGAGGCTTACCATCAGGGGTAGTCAAATGACTAATGAAATGTATAATCAAACCATCAGACTGAGCAAGTGAGGCCATATCAGCCATGATTCCATCTAAAGCTCGACGCTCATCTTCCTCGTTAGCAATCAACGCTGTCAAGTGGTCTAGATAAATGTGTTCAACATCGTAAACCCTAGCAAAGTATTTCATAATGCTTTTGACTGTCTTCCAATCCTTAGCGCCAAAATGATCCATCATGTAAAGCTGTTCGCGAGCTGCCAACCGATCAAGACTAGATACATACTCATCGCGAGTCCACATACCATCAGGAATGTGATATAGGCGGCTATCGAGTTTTCCTGCCACACGTTGCACAGTTTCGACCACAGGTTGTTCAAGATAAATTACTCCTACTTTCTTTTTTAATACATCCAAGTCATAGGCAATCTGTTGCGTAAACACATCAGTCTTACCTACACCAACGCCAGCGCCAAAAGCATACAACTCGCCCTTGCGACGCCCATAGGTCAGCTTTGTAAGCGAAGGGAACGCCCAATCAACACCTTGCTGAGGAGGTGCGAGAAGTTGTTCCATAATGTCGCTAACAGTAACGATACCTTCTGGCTTATAGGCCTCAGCTCTCCACCACTGGTTAACGTATTCAGCTCCTCGTCCGTTAGAGAGGTAATCACAGGCATCTTTGCACTCCTTCAAATGTTTAACGATCTTAACCTTATTCC
>Ga0208784_1000945_pt1 | contig 12727 bp, 7 predicted proteins | sample DEB19_08_DNA_FD_184531 | JGI IMG/M metagenome (GOLD analysis project Ga0208784, IMG submission 184531) | Aqueous microbial communities from the Delaware River and Bay under freshwater to marine salinity gradient to study organic matter... | ecosystem: Environmental > Aquatic > Marine > Coastal ...
TTCCCGCAACTGAGCTCTTTTTTAGTATAACCTTTGCCATTTAAGTAATTCCTAATAAGGATTATAAAACTATTATAGAATAGTTTATTATATTTTAGTAAAGTCCGCCGTCAACTATGTTAATCGACACGGCACCACTAGTTACTGTAAAGTTTGTGCTGTTAAAGCTAGCAATACCTTTTATACTATCAGTTGCTGTAGTAGTTGTTAATGCTACACTACTAACGTCACCACTACCACTAATACTAAAACTGCCTGTTGTATCACCTGTAGCAAAAGTAACTGTGCGTGCAGTTGTCCAAGCTGCTGCTGTACCAGTGATACTTGTTACGTCTAGTGTACCTTTTGTGCCGCTAAATACTTCACTAGTATTAGTAGCATCAGGAATAAATGTAAAATGTCCAGTACTGTCGTTAAAACCAAAGAAGCCAACTTTTGCAGTGGTACCATTATGCCACTTGAATTCAATACCACGATCTTTGTTATCATCACTAGCAGGAGCTGTATCACCACCTAGTGTAAAGATTGGATCATCAATGGTAACTGTTGTGCTATTAACTGTGGTTGTAGTACCATTAACAGTTAAATTACCAGTAATAGTAGTATTACCTGTAACGTTTAGTGCGCCACCAACGTATAGGTTTTCACTAATACCTGTGCCGCCGGTAACTACTAATGTACCTGTTGTAGTACTTGTGCTACCTGCATTTTTTGTAAACGTTACACTGTTATCAGCTGTTAATGTAGTAAATGCTCCAGTACTGGCAGTGTTACTACTGCCAATGCTTGTATTAGTAATAGAGCCGTCACTAAGTGTTGCATATAGTGTACCGCCAACACGCATGTTGCCCATAATGTAGGCACCACCATTGTTAACAACTAATGCGCCTGTTGTTGTGTTTGATGCAGCATTTGTTGCATTTGTAATAGTTAACACGCCACCAGCAAATACAGCGCCTGCAATACCAACACCGCCTGCAACTGTTAATGCGCCTGTTGTTGTGTTTGTACTGGTGGTTGTTTGTAGTAGGTTTAGTTTTGTTCTGTCAAGCTGTGCTACTTCTACTGCGGCATTACCAGCAGCATTTTCTGCATAAAAGTGTAAAACACCATCACTAGCTGCAGGAGTTGTTTCGGCTATGATATAGGTATAACCATCTACACTTTTAACGCCGCCAAGACTACCCCAATTAGTGCCACTATATCCTTCAAACTGACTAGTCTCGCTGTTGTACCTGATTGTGCCCTGCACCGTTGGTCCACGTTGTGCAGTTGTACCAACAGGTATCTTTACACCGTTTGTACCACTAACACTTACATATCCTGTGCCTTGGGGCGTTAAGGTAATGTTACCATTAGTGTCTGTACTACTAATAACATTACCATTAATATTAATGTTATCAACGTTCCACTCGTCAACCTTTTTGCTAGCGTCTACAATTACAGCACTACTAGCTGTAAGTGTACCGTGTGCGTGAGATAATAAATCTGTAAAGTATTTGCCGCCAATAACAAAATGATTAGCAGCATTACCACCAATTTCACTACCAAAACCAATATATAATCTACCACCACCATTTGCTTGCGTTCCGGCTAATGCTGAATAAGCTAACTCACCTGAACCTAGGGTACCTGGATTTCCAGCGGTATCAGAACGCTTGATACGAATAATTGAAGCCATTTTCTATCTCCGATTAATAATAGCCACCTTCCATATTCTGGGCATCAAGCGTTGTGGTTGCTACCCATTTTTGTACTAAGGTTTGATATACTAAGAGTCCGCCATTTGTTAAGTTAGTTAAATCTATGTCAGTCATAGCCTGTAAGGTAGTAGCGCCAGCGGGACCCATTAAACCGGCAACTACAACCTGAGGCTCTTTACGTTCAATAACTACTTGATTGTTTTTCTCGGTGACAATTACCTCGGTTGTCATCGTGTAACCTCCTGTATTAAGGTTAGGTTGCCTTGAATAAATGTTGTTACATCACCATTAGCGTCTGTTAGCTCTAAACTATATACCGCTGTGGGAAATGTAAACGCTGATGTTTGTGTACTAGTTAGTGTAACTGTAACAGTATAATTTGCAGCATCAATTGTTATGCCGCCGTTTAAGTGTGTTAATTCTGCAATAACTGTGCTGCTGTCTACAGTTTCACGTATTTGCATTTTTGCTGTAAAACCAGTTAGTGGTACAGGTGTGTTCCACTCTACAACACCGCCGCTAGTATAAGTTGTATAGCCTGCGCTATTTACTTGATTAAGCGTTATGGTATTACTACCAGCTGTAGTAACTATATAGTAGCTATCTTCAGCAGTCATGTTAATTTCTTTCATACCAACTACACCGTTTACGCGTACACGCCAACCTGTAGGAATTGTATGATTTGCTGTAGTAGTAATTACACAAGGAGCAGCTTTAGTTATAGCACTAATATTAGCATACTGCTTAGTTTGCGACTCCCAGCGAAATACTTCTTTAAAAGTACTACCCTGATAAATCTTATAATTAATTTTAGCAGGTGTCATTGTCATGTTACACCTTTACCTTTCTTAGTGCCGCTAACTTCTTAAAGCTATTAAGCTCTGTTGTTAGTGCTGCTACATCTTGCTGCAGTTTGTTATTTTCTATATTTAATTTAGTAAGTTGACTATTAAGCTCTACAATTTCATTTTGCAGCTTTGTCAACTCCTCTGTAAGTTTGGCGTTTTGTGTACCCATACGCTCTAATTCCTCGTGCATCATTTTAATAACACTGGTTTCTGCATCAGTACTACGCCACTCTTTTACTAATTTTTGTATACCTACGCCTAGGGCAATAATTGCCATTCCTGCTACACTAATAGTTTGTACCAGGCTGTGATTTTCTACAGCTTCCATTGCAGCTCCTCTTTGTTAGCAGTGGGTAACATACAGGTTTAATTGTAGCTAGTCTGCCAACTAATTTTAGTGGCTCCGCTGTTGTCAAGTAAAAATATTTAAACCTTTTTCAACTCTTGTATATTATATCACAAGGGCAAAGACTTGTCAACTATAAAAAATGCCCTGCTCAATCGTTATTGAGCAGGGCATTGAGCAAAACTTTTTGAGTTCTTTGTTAGTCGACCTGTGGTTTCCAAGTTGGTTTAGTCAGCTCGGTCGCCAGGTCGGAGTAGATTTGTTGATCTAAAATCACCTAACGAGTTAGGTGATTCTATATGCTCCTGTACCGCTAGCATTGCGACTATTATACGCACCAAATTTTAGTGTGTAACTACCAGTACTTGACACACTATAAGAAAAATAAGATGCTAATCCACCGGCAGCATCATCATCTTCTGCAACAGTAGTGCCGGAACCGTTTACTAGTCTTATATAACTGTCAGTGCCATTCCACACTATACCAGGAGCCCAAGTTGCACCAGTTGGTCCAGTACCTGCCTGCAACGTTTGTCCAGCTACTAAAAATAAGCTTACATTAACACTATTATTAACAGCATTATCACCTCCAGTAATATTATAGCTTACATATACTGGGGTACTTGCGGGCGGTGGTGGAGGAGGCGGTGGAGGTGGAGGCGGTGGAGGAGGTGGAGCTGGCGGTGGTGGTGCTGGCGGTGGAGGAGGTGGAGGTGGTGGTGCTGGTATAACCTCAATCATATAACCTCTAGGTTGATTGTTAACAACCATTGTAGCACTATTTACAAATGTAAAACTCCAGCTTCCTGTCCAGGCATTTGTAAATGTATAATTACCAAAATCATATACTCCGCTACTATTAGTGGTTCGAGTACCACTAGTAGTACCACTATAACTAAATTGGGTATTTGGTGGAGCATCTCTTAATGATAAATTAAAATTAGTACCTATGTAAGTTTGTGTACCATAAGTATTATTTATATCAGGATATACTACAACTATAGGTTCATATGCTGTGGCAGGTGGTGGAGGAGGAGGTGGAGGAGGTGGAGGAGGTGGTGGAGGCGGAGGTGGTGCTGCATTAACAGTTACAGTTGTACTAGCGGTTGTACCAGTGCCAGAGGCATTACTAGGTGTAATTGTATAAGTAGTTGTAGTTGTAGGACTAACACCTACGCTACCACTGCCAATAGTTACAGCACCTATTCCACTAATACTTGCTGATGTAGCATTTGTAGTAGTATAACTTAAAGTGGTAGAGTTACCCTCTGTAATAGTACTAGGGCTGGCACTAATAGTTGCACTAGCTGTTGGTACGGTTGAAGTACTATTAATAATAAGTGTTCCAAATGCATTAGTAGCTGTTAATGTATATGTACTAGTCTGTCCTACGTTAGTTTCTAGTTGCTGACCACTCCCTTGTGTACCCCAATTAGTACTTTCAAACCCTAAATCACTGTCAATTCTTATATTAGGTGTTGGAGTACCACTAATTGACCAAGTACCATATATAGTTGAATAACCGGTATGACTAGCCGGGCTAACGCTAAATGTACCACTAGGTCCACTTCCGCTACCTGGTATTCTAATATTACCTGTGCCTGTAGCTAAACTTGTACCTAAATAAGCACCAAGTCTAAAATATTCGTCTGTTTCTACCCCATCTGTATTAGGTGTAATAGTAATATTAGTACTATCAGTATCAGATGTGCTACTAGTTGTAAAACTAGTGGGACTAATAGTTACTTCTCCGCTGGCGTCCGTACCACTGGTTGGAGCAATTGTTTGAAAAGTAAATGTAGTATTACGAATATTATTTGCTGTAAAGCTTACAGTATAGCTAGTCCCCTCGTTCATAGGATCTGGTATAGTACCAAACGTATAGTTAGGTGCACCATTTGCAACTATGTTTATGTTACTAGTAGTTGCTAGTACTGTACCTGCACTATTACGTGCTTGTATTCTAAACCACTCTTCTCCTTCACTAACAAAATCTTGATTTGCTCTAAATGTAAGAGGTACCTCTTTATAGTTTGAGTTAATATAATCACTAGTTGTAAATAAGGTTACATCTCCACTAGCATCACTACCACCATTACTTGGATTAACTACATAAAAATATGCAGTATTACCATTCCAGTTGCTAGCAAAAAATGTTACCTGATAACTAACGCCTTCAGATATACTAGTGGCAGGCACCCCAAAACTCCAACTAGGTTCAGGAGGTGTTTGACTAGTGTCACTAATTGTTATATAACGCCACGTATTATAAAATATGTTTGTAAAGTTGCTATCAGTTGCATACTGAATTCTAAAACTTTCTGCTGCTGTTTCAGTAGTATTATCAGCAACCGTTGATATAATAACATTTTTCCAATGTCTATAATATGCTGCGGTACCAGGAGCCCAACTACCGCTAGTAGTTCCAGTTAAATCTGCATTAGAAGCACTTCCTCCTAATTGCACCCTATAGTATAAAGTACGATTGTAAGTATCTAATACTTCTATACTTACTGTAGCACTATCACCTTCATTGACACTTTCTGGTATACTGGCATCGCTTACGTATGGATTAGGTAAATTATTAATATCCCATAAACTTAATTTAATATTAGTAGTATCAAAAGTTCCTACTGCTGAAGTAACATTCCATTGAGTAGTACTAAATACATTACTAGCGTTATAATGAGCTATGGCTATATAATAAGTACCAGCAGATTGCGTACTTTGAATCCTACTAGCATTACTTGCAAAATTTACACCATCAATACCACTATCATCATCATAAGCTAGTCTATTACCACTACTATCATATAATCCCATAACAGTATCTACAGTGCTAGTTTTATGCTCGGTACTTACAATAAATGTTGTACTGGCACCTAGTGTAAATTGTGCCCAGTAAACATTGCTAGAAACTGCTCCACCAGAAACGCTTTGACCAAGCGTACCCATACTAATAGATTGAGAGAATGGGGCTGGTTTAGTGCTAGTATCCACTAATGTAACGCTGGCACTAACGCCTGTATAATTATCAAGTGTTATAGTAAATGTTTCTGGTCCTTCTGTAATTTGATCATTAGCTACTGTAAAAGTTATACTTGTATTAGGACTAATTGTACCAGTTAAACTAGCACCGCTAATATCCGCACTACTAACTCCAGTAATAGTGTATGGTTGATCTCCTGCTTGATTAGTAGTATAAGTAATTGTAAAACTACTACCCTCATTACAACTAGGGGTGTTATTATTACTTAATGTTCTAACTACAGGGGTTTGACTAGTATCCTTTACATATATTGGGCCCATTACACCCCAACGATTAGCGTCTACAGGGCTGCCGCTGTTCCACGTTGCACTTGTAAATAAATATATATAAAATGACTCAAAATCTGTGTTTATATCACTGCTTTCAGTAGTACTATCAGCAGCTATAGGTATACTAATGCTTCTGGCGGCTCCTGCTCCTGTAGCAGATTGAAAATTACCTATACCATTAACTGCATAGTTATTTACATCACTGCCAGTAAAATTAGCACCTCCTACAACTTTCCAGTATATTGTTTGTATTTGATTGTCTTGAATATTAAAATTTATAGTAACCGTAGACCCTTCATCGACAGGACTAGGTGTAACTACTACACTGTTAACATTAAGACTAGGTGTTTGACTAGTATCACCGATTGTAACTGTTGGAGTTGTATAAAGTAGATCGGTATAATTACTATTATTATGAAATTCTAAATAGAAACTTTCCTGTGATACTTCTGTACTATAATCTCGTTTTATAGTAATATCTGGTAAAGTAACCTGTGCAGTACCATTAATACTACTAAAACTACCAGTAATAGTAGTATCGAAATCAGATGCAGTTGTATTTCCTACACCAACTACTTTCCAATAAATAATAGATATAGCAGTAAATGTTACATTAACTACAAACTGAACAGTACGTGTATCAGTTTCGTTTAGCTCAATATTTCCAGTACTTTGATTAACAGCAGGATTTACGCTGTATAAACTAATACTAGGTTTAGGTGTTAAACTGGTGTCATTTATATTTATACTTAGTGTATCGTATACGTTGCTATTGGCATCTACTAATTCTAGTGTTAGTGTTTCTGGATTACTTGCGTCAGTTAGTAAATCGTTAATAATACTTACAGTCCAACTTTTACGAATAGATGCTATTACAATTTCGCCTCCAGAATTACTACTAATAGTAGTCATAGGTCCATAATCTGTTGGCGAAATTGTAGCGTCGCTACTGGTTGCCGCACTGCCTGAAGCTATACGTAGTCCAAAATATCTTTGATCATAATCATAATTTGTAAAATTCCAGTCTGCACGGACAGTAGCGCTTTGTCCCTCATTTCTAGTAGGTGTTGTAGTCGATAAAGTTGCCATAGTTCCTTGTGCTGGAAATTGACTGGTATCAACTACGCCTACAGATACACTAGGGTTACTTCCATGTAGTAGCGTTACAGTAAAAGTTTTAAAACCATCTGATCTGTAGTCTAAACTAGTAGTAAAAATTTTGCTTGCTGTTGCGCTTTGAAATGTTCCAGTTAAAGCTGGAAAATTTCCACCTATGCTCACATTTGTGCCGTCTACACTATCTAAACCACTAACAGAGTAACTTAGTACTGTACCAGGTTGAACATAGTTTGTTGTAACTGTAACTGTAAAATTATCGCCTTCATTAATATTTCCACTAGCAGGAGTGCGCGACATTGTATATGTAGCTGCTCCGCTAGTATTAGTTACACTAAAACTTAAACTTTTAATTGTATTATTTGAATTATCTAATAAGGAAAATACATAATTTTCTGTACCAGTATCACTATCAATAAGCGGAGTAAATGTAACTGTGGCACTATTACTTTGTACTGTTAAAACACCGCTAGTATTGCCAGAAAAATCTTCACTAGTTAATGTATCACCTTCTAGCGTCCAAGTATATTGGGTGCCATTAGGAACATTTGTAGTGGTTAAAGTAATTGTAAACTGTGTGCCTTCTGCTGGAGTACTTGGACTAACACTAAGAGAATATGTAGCATTAGAAAGAGTTGTTCCAGCACTAGTAGTATATCTACTACCATCACTAATTATAACGTAATTTTGTAGATTTCCAAAACTTGTCCACTCCCGTATTCCACTAGCTTCTGTCTCATATACTGATTGGCTATAGTAAGATTTTGCAGTTATACTGTTATTGCTACTTCTACTATAAAAATTTTTAAAAACATACTCCCAATAAGGATCCCCACTACTTATATAATATACTGGATCACTTTGATCTTTTACCTGTAAAAAAACTGTAAATGGTGGTAATACATAAATAGGTTTTGTTATACTAGAAAAAGAGCTGAAATCATAAGTGGTAGATCCTCCAATAGCAAGACTCATTATTTTAGGATTCGAACCTATAAATCCTCCGCCAAAAGCAGGAAAAGGAGTTACTCCTTGTGGAGCATGTATAGGCCTAAACCCTTGTTCTGTGCTGTCATATATACATTGATTAGAAATATTAAATATCTGCAGACCTACATCGGAAGTATTATGACTATTTACGTATTCTGTAGTAAATAGGTATACTTCTGGTACATCACTTGCTACTGGGGTTATATTACTAGGAACTAAAATGTCTACACTAAAATTTGAACTACTTACCCAATACATTTGTGGAGCATAAAATATATTTGTATTTGGCAAAGTTATAGCAGCAAAACCACTCTTAATAACAGTTTTATGAGTAGGTACAGAATAATTTATAGTATAACGTCTAAAATTCTTTTGAGTATAAGTAGTTCCTCCATCAGTGCTTTCTTGAAAGTCTATTTGATATGGCCCTATACTCGACACAACTGTAGCTTTTGCCATAAACCATGGTTTTACATACTCATCTGTTAGTAAAAACTCATCATTTGCATTAGTTATTTGTAGTCCATATGCCATTATCTTATAAATACAAGTAAAGTACTTGCACTCCTGTCAGTTATGTTACTTGGTCGTCTATATTCAAGTTTTGGCCAAAAATTGTACAAATCTTGACCAACTATACCTGTTCTAATTTGATGCACACCTTGAATAAGTATAATATAATAAATAGTTTTATTTTTAAATTCTTTTTCAGCTTGAGTAGATATTTCTGTATTAATGCTGGAATTAGGGGACTGTAAATTATCAAATCTTATTTCTTTCCATTCATCATAACTACCAGTAGCTGGTAACACAAACTGCTTATAGAACACTCCTCCGTTTATAGTTTCAGTAGAATCATACTCTAATTTATTATTTTTATCATAGATTTGAAAGCCATAAGCCATTATGTCAAATCTCCTATTTTAACTCTGATATTATTACTACTATCGTAAACTAATATTTTACTACCACTTATTACTGTACGTTGTTGTCCATTAGGAGCACTTTGAAATGTTCCAATAGTAGCAGTAATAGCGTCTAAACTGTTTACCTTAAAGTAACTTAAATAAGGTGTGCTCCATGTAGTAGTTGTACTACCGCTAGGTTGTTTGCCATCACTTTCCCACTGTACAAAGTTTGTAGCATCTAGTGTTGGTGGAGTAGTTGACCAACCACTTGGAGCCGCACCATTTGTAGTCGTAGTGGTACCATCAACTGCAATACCTGCAGGTGCAATACTATTACTAGTATGAGCTTTATAAACTTTGTAAATCTGGGCTCCTGTAGCTCCTGGTACGGTACTATCTTGACCGGCAGCTCCGCGAAATACAATAGGTATCACAGCCGTAGCTACTAGAGTGGTTCTACTTGAATCGGAATAAAGAGCAATGCCTACGCTAGTTAAACCTGTGCCTGCACCTGGTGATAGCGTATATGGGTTACTAGCTGAAGTATAAGTACCAGTATCATTATCACGTATACTAAGATACCCACTTGTACTACCAGTATTTCCATCGTAGTACTTACCTGTAATCACTGTTGAAGTATAAGTGCCGCTGGTAGCACTATCAGGTGCATTTTTATATAATACTGAAGCGGTTTTATCTATAGTCCAATATTTTGCATTGTTACCATCAAAATAGTCTGTATTTTTTACTGGAGTATAACCGGCTAAAATACTAGATAGGCTAAATGTTTGTACTAAATTACTATAGCCTGTTCTACTAGCTGTAACTGTAATACTACCAGTTCTAAAAGCAGTAGTAAGGTTTGTTACTGACAGGGTTCTATTAGTAGTTGTTCCTGCCGCATAGATATTAACAGCTGTTGTTGTATTTTGTGACTGTGTTGTGCCACTAGTATCACTGTAGTTAAAAGTTATTCCAGATGTAGCTTGAGCTGTAAACGTCCAAGAAGAACTTTCATCTACGCCATTTCTTTTTACAGAATAAGAAGTAGATCCGCCTGTAAATACACTTACTAAACCTGTATTAGTAGCACTAAATTCATGTATGTCATTACTCAACTCTAGTACACTAACATCTGGTTTTACCGAAACCATAGTAAAATCTTTTACTATATTTGGATAATTAGTTCTGGTACCAGTAAATCTAACTAATATACTAGTAACTGTTGGTCCCATAAGCTGAAGGGTAGCCTTAGTATTACTATTAGTAAATGCAAATCGTAGCTGGGTACTAGAATTTAATTGATTACTAGTGTGGGCTTGTAATGTAGTATCTAGATTTGAACTAGCTGTAATTGTCCAAGTATAACTATTTGTAATATTGCTGCCAGCTTGTTCTACGCTTACTTCTGTTTCTGCTCCTATATAACTAGTAGGCGCACCTGATCTATCTACCGGTATACTGTGAGATTCATTTGTTAAATTTGCAGTAATAGCACTAGCACCATCAAAATAATCAACATTCTTAACTGGTGTATATCCATCTTGTGCAACTTTTACTGGAGTCGACCATGTTCCCAGAGTTATTTGAGTACCTGGAGTAGCACTGCTAGCTACAGCTGTAGTCATAAATACTGCGCCTGGATTAGCAGGAACAGCTGGCATTGTTAGTGACCATCCAGCTGTTCCGCCAGTTACAGTTCCTAAAACTGCTCCAGTAATAGTATAGTATACACTTGTTGGCTTAGCGGGAGTACTTCCATCTGATGTAGCTAAGTATAATTCTACTCGTTCTTGTGCGCTACCATCACTACCTCGTACTGAGTCAATGAATGGGGTGCTCCAGGTACCGCCAGTATTTGTAGTCGTACCTGGATCTACTACAAACGTATACTCACTAGCATATGTAGGAGTAGTTGACGCACTAGGTTGAGCTATAGTCCAACCACTTGGTGCTGTTAATACTCCAGTACTAGCATTAAAATTTCCTCCTGTAGGAGCGGCAGGTGCACTACTAGTTTGTAGCCATACTCTAGCTGAGTAAACTACTTTTCCATCTGCACCGCGTGGTATACTTATATCTATAGTATTTGTGGCCCCACCATCTGTTACAGTATTAGTAACTGTAGCATTTGATCCTGAACTGGCAGTAGTAACGGTGCCTATATTAATAACTGCGGCTCTACCATCTTGTACAATACTGATACTAAGAGTTTTAGTTAACTCGGCAGTACCAACAGTAGCTTTAAAGGTTGCACTAGCAATATCAAGAGCAAGATTAGTAATTGTTGGTATTGAAATTATACCAGTAGAACTATTTATTGTTGGGTTAGTTAAATTAGTACTACTAACCAAACTATAAGTAACTCCGCTAGTTAATATAGTACTACCTCTGGCTACTACCATCTGACTAGAAACAGGTAGCCCGCTAAGTACAGTACCGGCTGCATTTAATGTAACAGTTTGATTCTCATTTACAAGTGCAACATTCAATGCATCACTACCTTCTTCAAGATAGTATACGCTCATTTGATCAAATACATCAATGGTAGCGACTATAGTGCTTTGTACTCTTACCTTTATTAGCTTTGTGCTTGTATTACTAAAACTACTTAGTGTATATGTTGAACTAGTTGCACCATTAATTAATACACCATCTGCATACCATGTATAAGTTGCACCAGCTATATTAGCTATTGTAGCATCAAAAGTAATAGTACTAGGACTAATTGTACCATTATTTTTTGCTTTTACAAATGCTTGTCCTGTACTAGTTAATAATACAATAGGTGCAGTACTACCTGGACGCTGTTTACTAACATTTAATACTAGATCTATAGAATACGTTTCACTATTATTTTGCGGATTTGTATAAACTGCACGTAAGGTAATAGTACCTACTAAATCAGTAATAGCTGTAACTGTATATACACCTGTACTAGCTATAGTAGCAGATACTCCACCTACTGAACTACCGCTAACAACGCTATATGTTACAGCGGCTGTTCCAGTAACATTTGTGCTCAAATTGTAAACAACAAAGGTTCCTGTAGCATTAGTAAATACAGCATTATTACCATCACTATCTGTAGGTATTTGAATAGGATCGCGATTTAAAAATCCACTAATAGGTAGTGCAGTATCTAATGTTGCGGCAATAGTTTGTGCTGACGTAGTATATACATCTGGATCTATTTTACTAACAAAAGCATATTTAATATAATATGTAGTATTATTTTTAAGATCAGTTAGTGGTACTATGCTTTGAAAACCAGCATCAAATACTAAATTCCCTGCTGCTGGAGTAAAGCCACTAGTTTCACTTATCCATACCTTTAAACCCTGCAAGTCATCACGAATAGAGTTATCCACTACCTGCAGTGTGCCGGTAGTGGAATCGTCATCAATGTCAACAGCGTTAAAAGGCTGTGTAAAATAAAGGTATAAGGCTTTTGGGCCGCTATTTACTGTTAGTGACATATACCTTCCTTACTGAATC
>Ga0208784_1000951_pt1 | contig 12673 bp, 13 predicted proteins | sample DEB19_08_DNA_FD_184531 | JGI IMG/M metagenome (GOLD analysis project Ga0208784, IMG submission 184531) | Aqueous microbial communities from the Delaware River and Bay under freshwater to marine salinity gradient to study organic matter... | ecosystem: Environmental > Aquatic > Marine > Coastal ...
GACCGCGACGCCATCCACAAGGCGAAGATGGCACTGCAGGCGTTCTACTACGTGCCCATCACGTCGGCGCCGGAACTGTCCCTGCGGCCCCGGCAGTTCGGCCGGTACAACTTCTCGCAAGGCTGATGCGCGGCCCGATCGCCATAGGCTTTGCCCAGCAGCGCTCCAAGCCGGTCAATGCCGCGCGGGTGGTGAACCTGTACGCCGAGGCCGCGCCCGAAGGCTCGCGCACCAAGGTCGTCCTGTACGGGACCCCCGGCCAGAAGGAATGGCGCACCATCGGCGACGACACGATCCGCGCCGGGCTGGAAGCGCAGAACGCGGCCTATATCCTCTCCGGCACGACCCTTTGGAAAACCGAGGCGGACGGCACCACGACGGCCTGCAGCGGCGACCTGATCCCGCCCACGGGGCAGGCGACCCTCATCAACAACGGGGAGCAGATCGGCCTTCTGGTCGTGCCTGACTTCTTCGTCATCACCGACACGACCGTGGTGAAGAACACGTCCTCGGGTGTGCCTGCGGTGGGCTTCTCGTCGGTCTCGTACATCGATGGCTACGGCATCCTGACGGTCAACGACACGTCCGGGCAGTTCTACATCACGGGCCTGCTGGACTTCTCCACCATTGATCCTCTGGATGTTGCCAGCGCCGAGAGCAGCCCCGATGGACTGGTGCGCGTGCTGGTGGACCACCGGGAAATCTGGCTGTTCGGCACCAAGACCATCGAGCCTTGGACCAACACCGGGGCGAGCCCGTTCCCCCTCGAGCGCGTGCCGGGCGCGTTGCTCGAGCGCGGATGCGCTGCGGCCCAGAGCTGCGCCAAAATGGACAATTCCGTGTTCTGGCTGGGTGACGACCGGATCATCTACCGGGCCGATGGCTACCAGCCGGTCCGCATCTCCACCCACGCGATCGAGGAAGTGCTGCGTGTCGGGACGGTGAGCGACGCCTACGGCATGACCTACTTCATGGGCGGGCATCATTTCTACGTCCTGACCCTGCCGAGCCTCGGGCGGACGTTCGCCTATGACGCTGCGGCTTCGGGCGCGGCCGGGATGGCTGTGTGGCACGAACGCCAGTCCGGAACATCGCTCACCCCCGCGCCATGGGACGTGCAGTGCATTTTCGAGGCGTTCGGCAAGACGCTGGTTGGCCTGCAGGGCGGCAAGGTCGCGGAGCTGGACCTCGATACCTACACCGACCTCGGCGAGCCCATCCGCAGCGCCATCGTCAGCGTTCCCTTCTTCGGGGAAGGCACGCGCGCCATGATGGTCGACTACGAGATCGAGTGCGAGTTCGGCGTCGGCGCGACCAGCGGGCAGGGGCAAGACCCGCAGGTCATGATGCGCTTCTCCGACGACGGCGGGGAGACGTGGAGCCCCGACCGCAAGGCCAGCCTGGGGCGCATCGGAGTCCGGTTCATCCGCGCCATGTGGGAACGCCTCGGGGCCTTTCGCCAGCGCACGGTCGAGATTTCCATAAGTGATCCCGTGAAAAGATGTTTCTACGGGATGAGAACCAACATTAAGGCGCTCAGCCGATGATGGTTGGCTTACCCATCCCCCCAACATTCACCACGCCGAATCCGGCCGACCTGCGCTTTAGATATCCCGAAGCGAGCGGCGACGCCGTGTTTGCGCTTCTTCGTGGATCGAATTTCTTTGACCTGTTCGGCGGTGAGTTTGGCCTTCCCTGTGGCGAAGCGAAGGGACAGCCCTTTTGCTTGTCGCCCCTTTCTGTTCCGGTCAACAGCGTTGTCTTTATGCGTCCCGAGGAACAAGTGATCGACGTTCACGCAATGGCGTGTGTCGCAGGTGTGACAAACACACAACCCAGCCGAAATCGGACCATTTGCGTTCTCCCATGCCAATCGGTGCGCGCGACGATTCTTCCCCCTCCAGGAAAGAACGCCATACCCACCTTCGGTCAGTCGCGCCGTCCACAAAATGCACCCAGACGAAGCCGGTCGAGAATAGTGCGCCAGCCGTTCTGCGACGGTCCATTTGCGCGGGACAAGGGATTTTCTGTAAGATTGCATAGCCTCAATTGCTCCAAGAAAGCGATTGCTGGTCAGGGCCGGACCTCGCGCGTCAACGCGAACCGGCCCGCCTTTTATAGCACAACCACAGCGATTAAAGCCATCGGGATTGCCCGATGACTGCGCCGTTTTCCGCCAAGGCCCGCATCGTCAACCCGGATGGATCGGCCAGCCGGGAATTGATCGCGTACCTGCAGGCCATCGGGACGGGCGTCCTGAACCGCACGACGTACACGTTTGCCGAGATCACCCGCATGACGCCGACCCTGGGCGACACGGTCATCTGTTCGGATTCGAGCGTGACGACCATCGGCAGCACCTTGGCCGGCGGCGGCGCATCCATCGTTCAGGCCATCGGCAACGGTACAAATTGGAAGGTTTTTTGATGATCCGCCCCGCAGTCCCGGACGATGCCCGCGCGCTGATCGACATGGGCCGCGAGTTCTTTGCGGAAGCGGGATGGGCCGACAAGGCGGAGTTCTGCCCCAAGTCGTTTGCTCAGACCCTTGGGCGGCTGGCTGACGGCGGAATCCTCCTCGTGTTGGAGAAGGACGGGCAGGTCGTCGGCATGGCCGGCGCGCTCTATTCCCCCGCCTACTGGAACGAGAAAGTGCTTATCGGCCAAGAGCTTTTTTGGTACTGTAAGCCCACTCACCGGAAAGGTGCAGGCACCGAGCTTCTTAAGCAGCTCGAATCCGCCGCCAAGGCGCGCAACGTAAAATTCTTCGGCATGGTGGCGGAGCATGGTCTCCGTCATGAGGCACTAGCCCAAGTCTACAAGCGGGCTGGTTACTCCCTTGCCGAACACACGTTTTGCAAGGCGCTCTGATGGCGATTTTCTCCACCATAGCCGGCATGATCGGCCAGCAAGGCGCACAAGCCGGCGGCGACATGGCCTATGGCGCGGCGACTCAGGCCGCGAACCAGAACCTTCAGGAAGCCCAGAAGGCGCGGGCCGCTGCCTCGCCGTGGACCAGTTCCGGCACGTCGGCGGTCGGCAAGATCACCAACCTCCTCGGCCTCGGCACGCTCACGCAGCAGGGCAACAACCAAGGGATCTACTGGGTAGATCCGACCGACGCCAAGGGCGTGCAGCAGCGCGCCATGGCGGATTTCCAGACCGACCCCGGCTATCAGTTCCGCATGGATGAGGGCCAGAAGGCGCTCGACCGGTCGGCGGCCTCGCGCGGGCTCCTCCGCTCCGGTGCCCAGCAGAAGGCCATTACCGACTACGGGCAGAACGTCGCCTCCGCCGAATACGGCAACTATTTTGACCGGCTCCTAAAGGTCTCGGGCATGGGCAGCGAGTCCACGTCGGCCGCCAACAACACGTCTGCCGGGCTCACCAGCAGCGCCGGAAACTACCTGACGCAGGGCGGCATCGCCCGTGGCTCGGCCTATGCTGACGGGGCCAAATCTTTGGCTTCTGGCATCGGGCAGGGCGTCAATAACACGCTGGCTGCCGCTTACATGGGCTGGAATAAGAACAGCGGGGTATTCCGGTCGTGACCGGCCTAGTAGCACTGCACGCTGGTTCCGAAGCGGTAGCAGTTCAGGGCCGGGCGTTGGGCGCCGAGGGGCTGGATGGGTGGCATTCCCGTCGAGCGATTCAGGATGCTGGATGCCACAATGGCGTTTCCGGGGCTGATATTCCCCCGGCTGTCCTCTGCGTCCCCGACCTTCTGGCGGACCTGAGCCATGGCAAGCCGTGCCTCGGCTTCGGTCATCTTGCCGGCCGTGACCTGCTCAGCGACGAAATTCCCACTGGCAATGTAGACTTCCTTCAAGTCGCCGGGGGCTTTGCTTTTGGCGACCTCTCCCCGGACGCACGGCCAAGCCGTGGCGAAGGGCTTCGTGTCGTACCCGCAATCGCTCATGAATTGGGAGAGGCCCGGCCCGCCGCAGGCAGCGACGCTCAGGGCCAACGCTATGGCTGCAATACGCATGGTTTCCTCCGCCCCGACCCAGCATCCGCCGGTTGCGCGGCTTTGGCAAGAGGGAGCCTGTAATGGCGGGGATCACCTTCCCGAACGTCGCGGGCACGCTGGCGCCCCTGATGCAGCTGGATCTGGCCTCGGAGCGCAATGCGCTTGAGCGGGAACAGGCTCGCCGGGCCAACGAGGCAGAGGGCCGCGCCAAGGAAGCTGCGCCGCACATCTCCGCCGCTCTGGCGGGGGACCGCGAGGCACTGAACCGCGTCGCGACGGCCTCCCCGGAAACCGCCATGAAGCTGGCGCCGCTTCTGGAGCGCCTGGATGCCAGCAAGCGCGCCAAGGTCAAGGAAGACGCGGAATTTATCACCACTACCGGCATGGCGATCCTGAACGCCCCGCCGGAGCAGCAGCCGCAACTGTACGCCCGCGCCCGTCAGGAGGCCGAAGCCAGCGGCCGGAACGTGTCGCAGTGGCCGACGCAGTACGATCCGGGCTGGGTCAAGTTCAACGTGGACAAGGCGATGCCCGTTGCCGAGTTCTACAAGCGCTCTGGCGAGGGTGTGACCTTCGCGCCGCCGGTCGGTGGTGCGCCGGCTCAGGCTGGTGCCGGTGGCAGCGTCATTGACAGATCAATGGCCGCAACCTCGACCCTTGAATCGGGCGGCCGTTATGACGCCGTGGGACCGGTTGCCAATCCGAAAGGTCAGCGCGCCTACGGCAGATACCAGATCATGGATTTCAACGTCGGCCCGTGGACGCAGGAAGTGCTGGGCACGGCGATGACGCCTCAGCAGTTCCTTGCCAGCCCGCAGGCGCAGGACGCCGTTTACAAGGCCAAGATGGGCCAATACATCCAGAAGTACGGCAGCCCGGAAGCGGCATCCCGCGCATGGTTTGCGGGCCCTGGGGGCATGAACAACCCCAACGCAAAGGACGTGCTGGGCACCACGGTTCAGGGCTACGGGCAGAAGTTCGCTCAGGCCTACGGCCCCGGTGCCACCGGCCCGCAGATCGCACAGGGCGACAGCATCCCCGGCAGCCCCGCATCCGGTGGCGGCAACGTCCCGCCCGCAATGGCGCCACTGCGTGGCCTTCAGTTGCCTCCGGGCGCCCGCGTGGCCCTGCAGGGCGGCGTTCCCATCGTGAAGGACGGGACGGTCCTGTACCTCGATGCCAATGGTGGCTGGGGTGCCGTGCCGCTGCCTAGCCGCGCCGCTCCGAAAGAACCCGGCGCTGAAAAGGGCTTGTTCGGAGACTCGTTCACTGGCCGCGCTTTGACGGCGCTCCGCACGCTCACCCCCGATCAGCAGGACTATGCGGCGGCCTACGCCATCCTGTCCAAGCCGCAGGTGATACCGGACGGCGCGGGCGGCCAGACGGTCGTGCAGCCGATGGACCTGTCCATGTTCCCGCGCCCGACCTACGGCGCGGCTGGTGCCCCGCCTCCCGCTGGTGCAACGCCCGCAGGCGGCCCGACGCCGACGCCCATCCCCGGCGGCGGCACCGTCACCAACATTCCCGGCAAGGGCAAGCCGCTCGACAATGCGGCCCGCGACGACCTGACCAAGGCCAGCAGCGGCGTCCTTGAATTGACCGAGCTGGTAAAGTCGTTTGACCCGTCGTTTGGCGGCTTCATCCTTGAGGGCAAGGGCGACTTCGACAACTGGATGAAGCGCAACCTTCCGGACATGCTGGGTGGCAAGGACGAGAAGGGCCAAGCCCAGTGGTGGCAGCGTTATCAGCAGTTCGCCAACCTTGAGCGCAATAAGCTGTTCGGCGCGGCCCTAACGCCCGGTGAGGCGGCCGAGTTCAATAAGGCCATGATCAATCCCGGCATGAAGCCGGACCAGATCACCGCCAACCTCGCGCGGCAGCGTGACGTGGCGACCAAGGCCCTGTCGCGCATTGTCAATTCTATGGTCGCTCAGGGGGCTAACCGAGAGGCTATCGAGGCTGCTACAGGCATTTCCCTTGGCGACCTGCCGAGCCCTGTCGGCGGCGTTCCGCAGGCTGCCCCGCCCGCGCCCGCCCCGGCGCCCGCGCCCGCTGCGCCGCAAGGGCCTGCCGAGAAAGGCCGCGCGCAGTTCGACCTCAAGAAGAAATACGGGCTTGAGTGATGGCCGACACCGACCGCATCAAGCGCAACCTTGGCAAGATGATAGACGCGGGGGCTCCGGAAGCGGACCTTAACGCCTATCTGGCGACAGAAGGCTTTGATTCGCCCGAGGCATGGCGTTCGGCCATTGCGCAGCCTGCACAGCCCGCGCCTGCTGCCTCGCCTGCCGTGAAGCCCGTAGGGGCTGCCATGGCGGTTCCGCAGCGCCCGCCGCAGATCCAGGCGCCGCCGGTTCCCGACGACACGGCCAGCCGCATCGCCATGGAGAGCCCCGGCGCGGCCCTGCCGAACGCTCGCCCCGACACCAGCGGGCGCTTTATCGCGCCGCCACCGCCAGCCGCTCCCGCGCCGCAGGGGCGCACGTGGGCAGACGTGCCGGGCGAAGCGCTCAAGAACCTGCCAGCCAGCGCCGGCAACTTCCTGCAGGCGCTTGTGCAGCCGATCATCCACCCAGTGGACACGGCCAAGGGCCTTGTCGCCTTGGGCGATGCCGTGGGCTCCAAGATCAGCCGGCCGGGCAACCTGCTCCGCGTGGGCGATCCCGAGCCGACGCCCGAGCAGTTGAAGGCGCGCGCCACCCGTGAGGCACCGGCCGACGCCGTGGGCCAGTTCTTCTCCGAGCGCTACGGCTCGACGGAAGGGCTCAAGAACACGCTGGCGACCGACCCGGTGGGCTTTGCCGCCGACCTGTCCACCGTCCTGACTGGCGGCAGCATGTTGCCCGTCAGAGGCGCCGCGACGCTGGGCAAGGCTGCCGCTGCGGTCGATCCGCTCACGCAGGCCGGGAACGTCCTGAAGCTGGGCGGGAAGGGCGCGGAGGCGGTTGCCTCCAACGCGCTGGGCATGACCACCGGAGCCGGTGCTGAGTCCATCCGCGCCGCCGGCCGCGCGGGCAAGGAAGGCGGGGAGGCTGCCAAAGCCTTTACCGCCAACATGCGCGGCGACGTGCCGGTCGAGAGCATCGTGGACATGGCGAAGTCCGGGCTGGAGAAGATCCGCCAGGAGCGTGGGGCGGCCTATCGCGCGGGCAAGGTGGACCTGTCCAAGGACAAGACCATTATCCCCTTCGATGACATTGACACCGCCATTGGCAAGGCGTCGGAAGTCGGCTCGTTCCAGGGCGTGAACATCAACCGCCCGGCGGGCAAGACGATGGACGAGATTTCGTCTATCGTGTCGGAATGGAAGGGGCTTGACCCCGCCGTCTATCACACGCCCGAAGGTCTCGATGCTCTTAAGCGCAGTATTGGTGCTGTTCGCGATTCGACCGAGTACGGCACACCCGCTCGCGTGGCGGCTGACCGTGTTTACAATGCGGTAAAGGCCGAGATCGAGGCGCAGGCTCCGGCCTACGCCAAGATGATGGAGGACTATGCGCGGTCCTCCGACAAGATCAAGGAAGTTACCAAGACCTTCTCCCTTGGCGAGAAGGCGACCGGCGACACCGCCGCGCGCAAGCTGCAGGCGGCCACTCGTGACGGCGCGCAAACCTCGTGGCGCAACCGCGGCGAACTGCTGAACGAACTTTCGGTTTACGAGCCGGGCCTTCCCTACGCCATTTCCGGGCAGTCGCTAAACGCGCTCCCGCCGCGCGGCCTCGTGGGCCGGGGCGCTGCAATGGCAATGGGCGCGGGCGCTGTCGCCAATCCCCTGAACCTGATGGCGCTGCCTGCCTTCTCCCCCCGCATCGTGGGCGAGACGGTCTACCTCGGCGGCAAGGCGGCCGGGAAGATCGACGACGTTGCCGAGGCGCTGGGCGTCGATGCCGCCGCCATCCGTGCCGCAGCGCAGGCCAGTTTCCAGACCGGCCGCGCCACTCAACCCAACATGCTGAGGGTGCAATGAGCGCTCTATTCACACCCCCGCGCTATAGCCCCATGTCGGGCAACGGCACGTCGTACCCGGCGGCGAAGCTGTATTTCTACGTCACCGGCACCACGACGCCGAAGAACACCTATTCGGATGCTGGGCTCACGACGCCAAACGCAAACCCGGTTGTCGCGGATGCCAATGGCCTGTTCGGGCCGATCTATTTGGCCTCGGGCGATTACAAGGTTATCCTCCAGGATTCGAGCAGCAACGTCCTGTACACGGTGGACCCCTTGCCGGGTCTGGGTGCCGCCGACTCGCTCACCACGCGCGGCGATCTGCTGACGCGGGATGCCACGGGCTACAAGCGGCTTGCGGTGGGAACATCCGGGCAAGTCCTGACCAGCAACGGCGTTGATGTGACATGGGCGTCGCCCGTCATCCCGCGCTCAAGCATTCAGGGCCTCACCTACGCCAACAACGGCAGCGACGCGACCAACGACATCGACATCGCGGTCGGCTCGGCTATGGACACGACCAACACCCGTATGCTGGTGCTGGGCTCGGCTCTGACCAAGCGGCTGGATGCGGCATGGGCGGTGGGCACCAATCAGGGCGGCCTCGATACCGGCTCGATTGCCGACACTGACTATTTCATCTGGCTCATTAATCGGTCCGATACCGACGTGACCGACGTGCTGTTCTCGACCTCGGCCACGTCGCCGACCATGCCGACCAATTACAATTACAAGCGGCTGATTGGCTGGTTCAAGCGGGTGTCGTCGGCAATCGTCGCGTTCACGACCTACGAAGGACCGGGCGGGGCGCTGGAGTTCAAGTGGAAGGCGCCGACACTCGACGTGGACCTTGCCAACACGCTGGACGATACCCGCCGTTTGGATGCGCTCAAGGTGCCTCTGGCATTCTCCGTTGAGTCGATTGCCCGCTACGAGATGTATGACAACACGAACGCCACGATCGCCCGCGTTTGCTGCCCGGATGAGACAGACGCAGACCCACGACAAGGCGACGCGCCACTGAACAACCTTTTCAGTTATCCAAACATCTTTGCTGTGCAGGAATTACGCATTCGCACAGACTCGTCGGGCCGGGTCGCCTCGCGCGCCTTTGGGCCGACAACCGTCGATACCTACGCAATCGCCACGGTCGGCTTTATCTGGGCGAGGCGATGACCATGCCCTACATCGGCCGCCGCGAAGATCGCTCCATATACGGCCTCTGGACCGTCCAGCAATGGCCGGGGCAGGAGTTCCTTGCCGAGAACCATGCCGACGTGGTGGCAGCCCGCGCCGCCACACAGCCTCCGGAACGCACCACCGCCCAAAAACTCGCATCTATCGGCATCACAGCCGAAGGGCTCAAGCAATTCCTTGGACTGGAATAGGAGACCGTCATGGCCGCTCATGTAGAGCTTCGCAAGCCCGGCAATAACGAGCCGTTCTTTACGCCGGATTATCCCGCTTCCGTGGCGGGCGGTTCCGTTGCTGGCGCTACTGCTACGATCGCAAACGGCGCCAGCCTGTCGGATGCCGTCGATTGCAGCGCTCCAGGGGCTCGCGCTCGGCGTGTTGTCATTCCCAGCAACCTGCGCGGCGTCTCGATCCTGTCGGCCGCCGAGTGCCTGACTGCAAGCGGCACGTTCGTCCCGATCTGCAATCTCGACGGATCGGAATGGAACATCCCGGTAACGGTTTCCACGTCGGTCCCGCTCGACCCCTCGCTGTTCGACTCCTGCAACTATGTAAAGTTCCGGGGCGGCACCGTTGGCTCGCCGCAGACGACTTCGGCCGACCTGGCGCTTACGGTCATCAAGGGCTGATCCGTGTCGCTGCCCTATGTCCTCCGTCGAACGCGCGCCAAGGCTGGCAAGCGACCGAAGCCGCCGCCGTATGTGCTGACGCTCACCAAGCCGGCGACGTTCTTCGGCAACTCGCTGACGGCGGGCAACATCTCGGGCACGCAGTATTCATTTCCATCGCAGTTGAAGCCCTATGTCTCGGGAACGGTCGATAACGAGGGGCATGGCGGCGATACGCCCACGCAGATTGCGGACCGCGTCACCAACACGGATACGACGATCTACGATCCGGGCGCGGGGCTCACGCGCGCACAGCAGGTAGCCGGCCGGGGCGGCCTCGGCTCCATGCGCAACGCCATCAATTCGACCATTGGTCTGGGTGGAACGACGGCCTCGATCCTGACCCAGATCGCAAGATCCGTCGCTGCGCTTTCAGCTGATTTCTACATCTCCATTGAGCCCAACGCCGACGTGGAGCCAGCCGGCATCGCGGGCTGGGCGCAGACGGAGTGGATTCGCCGTGAAATCATGCGGCTGTACCCGACGCGCGCAATGGATTGGTACTACCTCCTTGCGCCGTATGCGGCCGACAGCAGCCTTGATCGGGGCAGCCTTTACGAACTGATTGTGCCGGATCAGGTGCGACGCCTGACCAATGGCACCGTCAACTCCCTGCATGAGGGGCCGGTTGGGAACGCCGCTATCGCCTGGGATGGCGCATGGCGCTTTCTGGAGGGAGAGGAAAACGGCGGCGGCTGGTCGCCACCCTACATCAAGACGCACATCACGGGATCTGCCGCGTCCACCGCCCGCACACTGAACGGACACGTCTTTGACACGCCCTACCGCAACACAGCGGGCACTTTCACCTTGGTCGGCGGCGACACGGTCAACCTGGCCGTCAACGCCTCGACGGGCGAGATCACCAACAAGACCGGGGCCAACCTGGGTGTTGTGAAGGCCATTGTCGAGAACAGGAAAGGTACCGTCCGCAACCGCTGCGAGATAGACATGTTCATCGGCGCGTCCGATACGTCCTGCTCGGATACGTTCTTCTACGGCAAGCAGGGTATTACCATGCCGGACAGCCCGACGAGCGTCGATGCGCAAAAGGGTTCGTTCATTTTCGGCGTCCGCATGGGACCGGGCACGGATGGAACGTCCATGTTCATCCTCGGCAACGAGGATTCCGGCAAGGTCACGATCGAGCGCACGACATCGAACACGATCCGGCTCACGGGCAAGAACCCGTCCGGTACGACCGTCGTTTCGCTCACGTCCAACGCCTCGGGGGCCGGGCTGGTCAACGAAGCGGCCGGGCTGGTGTGGGTGGCGATCTCCTTCGACATCAACGCCGCGACGCCGACCGCCACCATGACGGTAAACGGAACCGACGTTCTGAGCGCGACCAAGACGCTGACCTCGGGCGGGACGGTCAATTACTCCAAGCGCCTCATCATCGGCGCCCAGACCATGACGCGCCGCGCGCCTTTCCTTGGGTGGCTTCGTGAGTTCTGGATGGCGCGCGATTATATCGCGTGGACCACTTCGGCCCGTCGCGACGAGGTTTACAACTCCAGCACCCTGGCGGCGGTCAACCTGCCGTCCGATGGCGCGGTGAACGCCATCGTCCCGTTCTTCTGGCTCCCCGGCAACGACGCCGACAAGTATTGGGGCGACAACCGCGGCACGGGCGGCCCGTCCGTGGCCTACATCCTGCCAGGTGCGCCGCCGTCGCCGCTAACGGATCAGCCGATCGACGGCAGCTTCACGCCGACCGACCTCGGGGCGGCGCTGGTGGCGTGGTGGAACGCGGACGACCACGGCACCGCCAACATGACCGATGACGGCGCCGGGCTCATCTCGGCATGGAAAGACCGCGTCGGCGGTCTTTCCCTGACGGCCACCACCACGGCCCGGCCGACCTGGAGCGCAACCTCGTTCAACGCCTCCGGCGCGTCCTGTGCGGCCCTCACGTTCGACGGCACGGCCAACTGCCTGACCGGCACGTCCTTTGGCTCGATCCCGGTGAGCACCACGCCCGGAACGATCATGGTGGCGGGCTCCGGCGCCGGCACCGCAGACGCCAACAGCCGGTTCATCATCGCCTATGGCGGCACGGCGGGCGGCTCGCAGCGCCGTGTCGGCAAAAACACGGCGGACACGGCGGTCGGCGGCGACGGCACGACGCAGACCTCTGGCGGAACCCTGCTCAACTGGCTGAATGAGGCCATCGTCAGTCTCGACTTCGCGGCGACGACCTACACGCTGGCGGCAAACGGCACCGTGGGCACACCGACGACGGGCGCCACGCTCAACACGACGGCAACCCGTATCCGCATCGGCGCCAGCACGGCGACGACGGCCGCCAACTTCTGGAAGGGCATGGCGCGCCATGTGTTCGTCACGACGGCCCTGACCACGACCCAGCGCCAGCAGCTTGAGGGCTGGATTGCCTGGGATTGCGGCCTGACCGGCCTGTTGCCGGCGACGCATCCCTACAAGTACGCGAGGCCGTGAGTAACGGAAGTATGAGCAAGCAAGCGGACCCCGACCCAGTGCCACCTAGGCCGGAGGCCCTGACCCCAACGCGGACCAAGACCCGCACGGAGGCTGATATGAGCGTAGGCAGGAAAGCGGGCGAAAGTCCATGAACCCGGACGCCACATTGACCGCGCCCGTCATCGCCCAGTGGGGCGCTTATGGCGTGATTTTGATCGTGCTGGCGCTGGCTGTGTGGACGCTCGCTCGGGCCCTGATCTCCTCCTACGAAGATCGCCTCGTTGAAACCAAATCGCTACTTCAGCAGAAATCGGACGACTCAAGGACAGTTACCGAGGCGCTGAAAGATATGAAATCGACACTCGACCTCGCGCTCGCGGCGTTGAAGGGCAGGGTGTGATGCTTTGGAAGAAGGACCGCGCGGAACTTGAGGCCCTGCGGCGACAGGCTGA
>Ga0208784_1000956_pt1 | contig 12642 bp, 16 predicted proteins | sample DEB19_08_DNA_FD_184531 | JGI IMG/M metagenome (GOLD analysis project Ga0208784, IMG submission 184531) | Aqueous microbial communities from the Delaware River and Bay under freshwater to marine salinity gradient to study organic matter... | ecosystem: Environmental > Aquatic > Marine > Coastal ...
CGATTCCGTAAGTTCATGGATGAATCTAAACAAGCTGTAATGACTGCTCGTATTTTCTTTGCGGGGAACTTGGTTTGCTCCAATCCTCGTATGCAAGCACGTTCATCGGCGTTGACATCGTAATAGGAAGGGAGAAATAAAATATGTTTCCTATTGTAAATATTCATCATGGAATTTCTGCCTATGTAGCTTCGGGTAGCCAAAAGCATGCCCCTGGCGACAGGATTGTGTATGGGGATGCCGAATACGTATTCATGTATAACGGATCCAACACTGCAATCACGGCAGGACATTTTGTACATATTCTAACTGGAGCGAGTGGATGGTCGGTTGTGCAATCAAGTGCAACAGGCGTTCAAAAGCCCGTTGGAGTTAACGTTCACTCACAAGCTGCTACTGGAGAATACTTCTGGGGTCTAGTTGGTGGAGTTTGCCCTCGTTTAGAGGTCACCTCTGCTCAGCCCGCAGGTACATTCATTTATGCGGCGGCGAACGGAACTGGTACTTCAACTCAGCCCACTGGATTGAATACTGCTCTTGGTTCGCTTGGATATATCGGCGCAGTCGGACAAGTAGTTAACAGCATTGCTGCTAACTCATCTGGAATGGTCTTTATATTCTAAGAATGCGGGGGGTGAAATTCCCCCCATTTTTTTATGCTAAGAAAAAACATAAATGTAGAACTCGAATACCAGCCGCCAATAGCGCATCCACCGATGCAGCTTCAGCACATGCATCAAAATACGGTGGCGAATGATACTTCCACGATTAACTTCTGGAAGGATATTTGGGTTAGAAACATTGCTTCTAATAAAGAAAAGTTCGGATCATTTTTAACTAACGGACTACATAAGCTTTATAGAATTTGGGATAAGCAACCCGTTATATTGATGGGCTCAGGTCCTTCATTAAAACAATATGCTAAATATTTAATTCCACACACTTCTGAAGATGGCGTTCAAAGAAAAGGTAATCCTGGTATTAAGGTCATGTCAGCTCTTCATAACTTTGCCTATCTTACTGATCTTGGAGTGCACGTTGATTATTGGGTCACTCTTGATGGCGGTGAGGTGGTTATTGATGAAATGTTTGATGGGGCTACTAAGAAAATTCCTAGCAATAAAATAATTGCTACGAATCTTATGACTCAAAAATTTGCCTTTGCTAAAAAGTCAGAAAATCCAGTCATAGAATTTGAAATCGAAGCCGGTCAAAGTATTCAGTTAGACATTTCTTTTAAAGAAAAACTACAAGGCGCGGTCGATCAGAAATTAATTAAGATCGAAGACGTGCCCGATCAGATTGATAAAGAGTTTTATCGAAACGCTGCTAAGAATCAGAAGTTAATTGCTTACATTGGAACCAACCCGAGACTTTGGGACAACTGGCTAGGCGAAGTTTATTGGTGCCAGTCCATCATGCCTAATCCAGATCTTAAAAGAAAAATGGATGAGATTGAGAAATATGAACTCATTGTTTCATCAGGTGGTAATGTTTTAGGCGCTTCGATGTATATCGCCAAAGCTATCTTTGGTTGTAATCCCTGTATATTTATGGGGGCTGATTTTAGTTTTTCATATGATAAACGGTTTCATTCGTTTGATTCTAAGTACGACACAGTTGGTCAAGGCATTCGAGTAAGAGACATTTATGGTAATGCGGTATGGAGTTGGAGTTCTTACTACGGCTTTAAGATGTGGTTTGACCTGAAATCCATGCAGGTCCCTGGTATTTATATAAACTGCTCAGATGGATGTATGGGCGCTTATGAAAATGGAAATATCATTTCAATAATTCAAAAACACATAGAAGATGTCTTAGAGATGTATCGAATGGTCGATTATCTCAAAGAGGAATGTGAAAATCCCGGGGGCATTGCTTCAGGGAAAGTGCTTTTTTAAGGAGGAAGTATGGCATTAACAGTAAGTCATTTAGGGAGTTCAGTTCACGGCAATCATAGATACATTGCTGCAAGGCTCACACCATCAACAACTGGTGAAGAAGTATGGACCACAGGACTTAATAATATTTTAGGGGGTTCAATTTGTTTAGGCTCAGCCGTAAGTGGTGGAGTTCGAATTGAATTGAATGAGTTATCAGCCTCTACAGCATCGCCTGGATCAGTAGCGATTCGATCGCATTCAGCCGGTGATGAAATTCAAATCATGGTATTTGGAGCCTAATGTGGCAGATCCAAGATTTTATGCATTAACAATTGCATCAGGAGCGACGTCTACCAACTCGGTTAGTGTGGGTGGATGTACACGACTAATGTTGTATCACTCAGGGATAACCGCATTTAATGCTGGCGCTGGGAATACTACACTAAGATTGTGTGGTGGTCCGTCAGGAGCGGCAGGATTTCAGTTGTTATCTGCAATTATTCAGACAGATACATCTGGCGGAGCTTATAACTTCCCAGTGGGAGCTGCAGGACTTCAACGATATTACATTGAAGTTGGAACCGCAGCATCAGCCAACGGAAGTGGTACATTATATTTAGTAGCTTCTGAAGATCGTTAATAAACAAATACGACTACCCTTAACTGGGCTCGTAAAGGAGTATATATGTCAGCGATAGCGCCAATTGATAAACCAGAGGCCATTGGGCGTATCTGGAATAATTCAGATAAAGAATATAAAGAAAAGTTTCGAGGTCAGTTAATTACAATCCCTGCTCGTGGATTTCATGAAATGGAATACTACGACGCCGTTATGTTTTTTGGCCAATACGTAAGGCCAGAAAAGGATGACTCAGGGAATTACATTAACTGTAAACCACTACGGTTAGAGAAGATCGCCTCAGGATCAACTGCCACCTCGACTAAATTTATATCTCATGCTGATGGCAAAGTATTTGCAACGGCTGAAGAGCTTGATGCTCACCTAAAGGCTAATGCAGATAAATTCATCCCACAAAAAGATGAAGAATTAGAAAAGGCTCTCGCTGCAAGGAATAAGACCGATGAAGCTTTAGGCAAAGTCATGGACGCTTTAAGTACATTAGCTACCAGACTAGATAAGCTTGAAGCTCCAAAGAGGGGTAAGAAGCGTGACACCAGCGGAGATCATAACAGCAGCGAGACAGTCGACTAATAACGAGTCGTCGACATATTTTTCCGACTCCGAACTTTATACTTATTTAGAGTTTGGAATAAAAGAAGCTTCGACTCAGTGTCTCGTCATTGAAACTACTGATACGACACTTGTGAGTGTTGCGGATCAGGCTGACTACACACTTCCAACGAATATCTTTTCTATTAAAAGAGTCACGTATGATGGTGTGAAGTTAAGACCTTCGACTCTAACGGAACTCGATAAGCTTACTTCGGCTATTCAAAATACAGATTCTACTGGAACTCCTAGATTTTATAATCATTGGGGAACTACTCTGACTCTGACTCCAACTCCTGATACATCTGCATTAGAAATTAAACTGTGGGCTTATAAAACTCAGCCTACGATTGATAGCATGACGACGTTGAGTGCTCCTGCTGAGTTACATCACTACTTTATCGATTATGTCGTTTATCGAATGTACTTAAAAGAAGGGGACGCTTCTAGATCCTCTTCTCATGCTCAACTTTGGGCTGATCATAAGAGATACATGCGGCAATACATGCAAGAGCGTAAACGTCGCGACGGATTTAATATCGTTCAAAACGAAGATCAAAGTATTAGTAACATTTTGGGTAAGGTGTAATGGCCAACACGAACGATAGGATGATTTATCAGATTCCGTTCTTTGATGGTGGAGTCCATACGAAGAGCTCATCTCATATCATTGGTGATAATGAATCACCTAGCGCCCTAAACGTTGATACTGAGGACAATGGCTCTGTTCGTACTCGTTATGGATCTACAGCTCTCACTCATCAAACTTTAGGGACCGGGACATGGTATGGGCTCACTACCTTCCAACCCATGAACGCAAATTCCCAATTAGTTGGTTGGTATGGCTCAGCCATGGTCCGTTATTCCGGCGGTACATTTGTTACTATTCCATCAAGTGAGGGGGTTTTTACTCAGGCGACAAATGTTGTTTACGATTCTTATGATGGATACCTCTTCATGAGTGATGGGGGAACTCCTTATAAATATAACGGGACAGAATTTACGAGGCACGGGATTGAGGTTCCATCCGCCGCTCTTGTGACTACTGCAGCTACCGCAGGCGCAAACACTGGCATTTATATGTACAAGTTTGCGTTTGTTAATTCTATGTCGGTGGGTGGAGATGTGGGCTCAGCGGTCACAATCAATTTCGGTGCCACCTCTAGTATTGCATCGATCACTGGTATCCCAACGGCTCCTATTTCATACGGTATTAATGCGAGATATATTTATAGAACTAAAACCGCTGGAAGTGTTTTTTACTACCTCGCTACCATTTCAGATAACACGACTACGACTTATAAGGATGAAGCCCTTGATACTACTTTGACTGAATTAGCTCCAACTGATCAGGGTAAACCGCCTAATTATATTAAGATTAGAGCGCATAAAGAGAGACTGTTCTTAGTCGATAGTACTGATCCTGCCACAGTTCAATATTCTGAAATAGGAAACCCGTATGTCGTTAAGGTTTTAAACTTTGAAGATATAGGACTGGGTGTTGGCAAGATTAAGATGCTTGCAGTTAGTTCCGATGGCGTCATAGTTGGTAAAAATAATAGTGAAACATGGCTATTATATTTAGCAGATAATGACCCTACTAATTGGCAGGTATTAAAATCAAATTCAGCTTACGGAAGTAACTGTGGGTTTAATATTAACTACGAAGATAAGGTATTTTTCTTAGGATGTATTGGCGACTCCCCTATGGGATTCGTTACTCTTAAGGGACTAAGTTTAGTTAATGAACCTGTAAGAACAGATATCTCAGCTACGATTACGGATTTGTTATCATTTAGAATTGAAGATCAGATCAATGATATTGCTAGAACGTATTTAGATAAAATTACTGGAGTTCATTTTAATAACAAGATCTATGTCACTTTTACTGATGCCAATGCAACGGCAAACAATAAAATGTTTGTTTATGATTATCAGAGAAGAAATGAATCTAGGGATATTGGATCATGGGTTCCTTGGAGCGGATTGAATATTGGTCACTTAGCCATATATGATAATAAGCTTTATGGAACTACGTCCGGTGAAGGCGTTGGAAAAGTTCTTCAGTTAGATAAAGAAGGTTTATTTTCAGATAGTGGAGTGGCGATTAACTCTTACTATGAAACTAAATTCTTCGGTGGATCTAAAAACGAAGAACAACACACTAAAGATTTTAGATGGCTTTATTTATGGGTTACCTTGCTTGGTAGTTGGTCCATGAATGTCCATAAGATCACTGACTTCGTATCTGGAGATGGTGAGATTTCAACTATAGATCTTACAAATGCAGCTACTGCCCTATGGGATGTAGCCCTATGGGATGTAGGAGTGTGGTCTGATTCTCTGACTGAAAAAGAATTTGCGATAGATTTAGGTAAACTACAATCAAGGCGTATTAAGTTTAAATTCACTAATCAAAATACGGCAGGACAAGCCTTTAAGGTGAATAGAGCGACGTTTGAATATATTTTAAGAACAAGGAGACGATTCAATGGCTGATTTAGCGGGCGAATATGAAAAAGTAAAATCTGGGCTAAGGGCTCAAGCGGGTGTTGCTAAACAAGCAGCTCAAAGACGAATTGCACAGAAGTTTGGTAATCGATTGGGCTCAGGAGCTATTGGAAAACTTGGCTTAGAATCCGAGCAAAATATTGATTTCGCTACTGAGCAGCAAATGGGGGCTCTTGATTTAGAGCAACAAAAAGCAGCTCGTGAAGAGCGATTAATGAAACAGGGTCAAGAGTTCCAAAGAGGCGAGCGAATTGGATCACAAGAGTTTGCCGGAACTCAGGCTGAGTTAGGACGTAAGTTTCAAACTGGTGAGAGATTGGGTTCTCAAGAATTTGCAGGTGGCCAAGCAGAACTGGGCAGACGATTTGCTTCAAGTGAGAGACTTGGAGCACAAGAATTCCAAGCCGGACAATCTAAGCTTGATCGTGCATTAACAGAGCGCGGAGTAACTTTAGCTGAAAAGCAATTCGATGAGCAGGTCAGACAATACAATAAAGAATGGGAAGAGAATCTGAAGACAAATTTGTTTAATAAATTAATTGCATTGAAGACTTCAGAGCTTGATCCAGAAGAATTAAACAAATTGGCAGTACATCTTGGTTATGAAAGAGCCCCTGGAAAAGCTGGAGTTAAGGGGTACGCATCTGGAAAGGGATTTGCTGAATTTGGAGCCGACATAGGACTTCCAAAAAAAGATAGGTATTTAACCTGGTTTTCAGTTTAAGGAGTTTTTATGGCGTTGAATACAGTAGGAGTTCCAACAGTAAAAGGCAGTAGTGGCGGCGGCATCATGGGAACTCTTGGTAAGGTTGGAGCTGGACTAGCTAGTCTTGGCGGATTAATAGCCGCTCCATTTACTTATGGTGCTAGTTTGCCAATTGCAGGTGCTGTTGCCGGTGGATTAGCGGGAGCATCTACATTGGCGGATGTTGCTAATCCTGGAGAAGAAGGAAAACAAGTTCCAGCAGTTCCACTCTCTGCACCAGAGAGAAAACTTCAAGGAGATCCTAGAGCTGTTATTGGAACTCTTAATGAATCTATTGCCGCCCTTCAAAGGCAAGATCAAAAAACAAGATCAGCTTATGAACCATTTCTAATGGCAGCTAAGCAAGCAGCAGAATCGAGGATGGCATAATGGCATTAGTCGGAGTAGCTCAACCAGGGTGGAACCCAAAAAAAAATGAAAGTACATTTGATAAAGTTCTTAAGGGGCTTCAGGTTGCGGGCCAGTTAGTAAACGTTGGTAGTGGATTATATGATTCTTTTACTAAAGCTAAGGAAGCAGAAACGAACGCTGAAATTGCAGAGACTAATAAAGTAAAAGCTGCCTCTGATTTTGCACAAACATTTGAACCCATAAAAGTTACAGATCCAGCACAAATTCCACAAAATGCTTATAAAATAAAATTTAATGGACAGGATAATTATTATAAACTTAGAGAAGCTCCACTTAAATTTAATGAAGCACTAACTGGATTTAAAGAGGGCTACTTAGTTCCCTTAGATAGAAATTTAGCTGAGGCGGCTATAAAGGTTGGTAAAGATGTAAGACAGACTGAAGGCGGTCTTTTTGTTACACCCAACCCTGATGCAGCTTCATTATTTGCAGAATCTCATAAATTACAATTAGACAAATTAAGAGCAGATATAGAAAAAACTCGTAAAGAGACTGAAGGACTTGGAAAAGATTCTACTGAAAAAATTAACAAAGCGGCTGATGATCTTCGAAAAGAGTTTGAATCAAAACCACAAATCAGAGAAGCAAGAGATGTTATAGCAATCGCAGATAAGGCTGATGAACTTGTTAAACTAAATACGGTTCCAGCGCAGTCATCACTAATGTATGGATGGGTCAGGGCTCAGGGGCCTGGAATTGTGTCTCCACAAGAATTAGACCTAGCCATGAGGGGCAAATTCTCAGATGAATTATTAAATAAATTTGGATGGAAAAGGTTGGCTGACGGTAGATACATGAACGATGAGCAAGTGAGGGCTCTTGCTGATTCATTAAAACTTGCAGCAAATTCAATGCTTAAAACTGTAGAGCCACATATTATTACATATTCAAGGATGGCCAAAGAGCGTGGAATAAATGTCGATGACGTTATTGTTCCATTAAAACTTCTGCAAAATAAGTTATTTATAGAGCAAGACCCATCATATCTTTTGAAAAAAGATCCAAAAGAAATGACTCCATTTGAAAAAGAACTATTTCAAAAGAATTATGGAGGCGGCGATGGCGGATCAAGATGATTTAATAAGAAAACGTCAGCAAGAGATTTTAAAAAAGACACCCAATAATGATTTTAATTCCACCTGGGAATCTCTTAAGCGAGGCGGTGAATCATTTGTAAAAGGAGCCGTTGGTGTTGCTACTGGAGTCGGAGAGGCCATGAATCCTCTGGCTATTCCCAATTCATTAGAAGTATTGGCAAGAGCGCCATTTCAAGACGTTGATCAATCCAAAGATTTTACATCTAGAATTGGTGAAAGATTTGAAAAGGCTAGAAAATCAGCATGGCTTCCAGAAGCTAGAATAGAACAGATAGCCCCAGGAATAAGAACCGGTGTAAGAGCTGTGGGTCAATTAGCTACCGGAGAAATACCTAAACTTGGCTCTATTTATTCTGAAGAGGTTGGGAAACAAGAAGCTTTTAAAGAATCTTTACCAGCAGGATCTCAAGAGGCTGGTGAGATTGGAACTGGGCTACTTTCATTAGGAATGCTTGCAAAACAAGGCATTACTGCAATTAAAACGTTAGCTGGAAAAGCAAAGGGACTAAAACCACCGGCAGATATTGTAAAGCGAGCAGATGAGGCTTTATCTAATCTTGGTGCTATAGAAAGAAAAGGTCCTCAAAAAGTTTTAAGAGAAATGACTGGTCCACTTCCAGTTGAAATAGAAAATGCAATTATAAATAGAACATCAAATGTTCAGGCCATTCTAAATGATCCAAATGCTAAAAACTCAGTATTTGAATCTGTTGAGGGGTTAAGAAAAAATCTTGCAGATGCTAAAGAATTAATTGGACAGTCTGTTGGTAATTTTAGAAGACTTTTAGGTCAGAATAATACAACAAAATTTGAAACTGATGCTGTTTTAGATTTATTGAAACAAGCTAAAAACGATATTAAAACTGCTTCTGGTAATATTGTTGCTGATGCTGGTGACGTAAATTTAATTAATAAATATGAAACTCTTTTAAAGAATCCAACACTAAAAACAAAAGAAGCCAGAAATTTTATTACTGTAGGCGATACAATTAAAATTATTGATCAGCTCGATGCCGATCTTCAGCCATTTTATACAGGTAAAAAATACAGCGTTACCCTTAAGAATCTATCGGATCTAAGAAAGGCAATGGATGGGGACTTGGCCCAAATGTACGTCCCATATAAGCAGGTAAAAGGTTTATATGAGCAGCATTTAGATTCAGTGAATAAAATTGATTCTAAAATCAAGTCTACTGGAGCAGAAAGCTTTCTATCTAATTTATATGGGGCCAATAAAACCGAAGCACAGTTATTAGTTCAAGATGCTATTAAACAAGGCAATGAAGCAGCAAAAAGTCTTACTGAACTAAGCAAAGACATAACAACTGGCACTAGAACTCTTAATAAGAGAGCGATGGAACTTGTTACACAGATTAGAGATCAGGCCGCTTCAGTTAAAATGCCTGACGCTAAAGTTTTTATGGATGATTTGGCAGATAAGTTAGCCGCCAGAAGATTAACTTCTTTATCAGATAAAGATGCAGATGAAATTCAAAGACTAGTTAATGCATATGTAGGTCCTAGAAAAGCAATAGCCGCTGGAGCTGGTGGAACCGTATTAGCAGCATTAGGATTAAAGCTTGGTGGATATGGTGGTGGAGCCGTAGGTGGTTATTTAGGTTCAAAAGTAGCTGGCGGATTAGCAGACATATCTCTTACAGCAAAAGCGAAGAGAACTTATGATCTTCAGAATGTTTTAAATAGAATTCAAGAATCAAAGTCCGCTCCAGTGGATCTAAAGAAATTCATTACTGATTCGAAAATAATTTTAGAAAAGTTTGGAGATGATACTTATCAAAAGTTTTTGAATGCTGTTCATTTAAAAAAAGAGTGGGCTAATGCTATCGGACAAGTGGCTCCAGCAGCAAATCTACCAAAACCACTTGGAACAAAAGATCAAACGATAGAATTTAAAGAACCATCATTAGTTATACCGAGGGCTAAATAATGCCGCTGAAAAAAGGTAAGTCTGCTCAATCTAGAGCTGCCAATATCAGAATGTTAATCAAAGAGGGTAAAGATCCTAAGCAGGCCGTTGCGATTGCTTATTCTGTTCAAAAAGAGGCTGCTAAAAGAAAGTTAAAAAGGAAATAATCTATGAGCACTCCTAGCGTAACAAACACATTTACAGCCTCGACTACAATCTTATCCTCAAAAGTGAATCAAAACTTTACGGATATTATTAACGCTCTAACAGACGGGGCTAAAGACTTAGCAATAGCAACGCTAACATGCACAAGTCTAACAACTACTGGGAATAATATTCTTGGTAATGCTGCCGCAGATTCACTTGTAGTTAATGCTACTATTGGAAGTAATCTTATTTTTACTGACAATACTTATGACATTGGAGCGTCAGGAGCGACGAGGCCTAAAAATGGTTATTTTGCTGGATCTTTAGCTATAGGCGGTGGCTCAGCTGCTAATAATACGCTTTTTGTTAGCTCAAACGTTTTTACAATACGAGGTGGTACATCTGGTTTTTCATTAACTAACGTTTCAGATGTTTCAACTTTTGGAATTACAAATGCTGGAGCAATAACTGCGGGTGTTGCTGGTGAATCACATACATTAAACGGTTTGCTAACTGTAACTACTACAAGCCATCAGGCTACTGCAGTTGATTCTTCTGGGTCAGGAACTATTTCTAGAATTTTAGTTCGAAGTACTCACGCAGTAACACCTGGGAATATTGGATACGTTTTATCTCAAACTGCTGGAGAACAATTCCATATAGGCGTTGATACGGCATCAAGTAATGCACTTGTTTTTGGTAACTCAACTACAATTGGAACTAATATTAGAGGATCGATTACGCCTACGGGCAAATGGACACTTGGAACTTCTGCTGGAACTCAAGCGCATGCTGTTAATGGAAGTTTAAATTTAACTAAGTTTGTTTCAACGGCGAAATCAGATGTTGCGACGTCTGCCACCATTAATCAATTAAGCTCTGCGACCGGTATTATAAGACTGACAGGATCAACTGCCACAGCACTTAATGGAATTGCAGCTGGAGTTGATGGTCAACACTTAACAATTCATAACGTTTCATCTGCAGTTATTACTGTAGCTCATGAAAGTGGATCCGCCACAGCGGCGGACAGAATTACTAGCCCATCAGCAAGTTCTATAACTATAGGAGCCGGAGATTCATTAATTTTAATTTACGATTCTGGATCTTCTCGTTGGATTCCAAATTTAAATGCTAATGCAACAGCTGCAGCAAGAACTAGATCTACAGGCACTTCAGTTGGGATCGGTGGAGTTGCGATTAGTAATTCGTCAGGAGCTTTTACAACTACCTCCGCTAGTTATGTAGATGTTACAAATTTGTCAGTAACAATTACGACATCTGGGCGACCCATAATGATAAAATTAATACCAGATAATTCTGCTAATGCATCTTCCGTTGGCGTATTTGATGCAACAGAAAATTTAAACGCTCCATCTGGCTTTTTTAAACTTGTAAGAGGTGCATCTGACGTTGGTATTGTAGAGGTAATATTAGAACGAACAACGGCAGCTTCTTCTGGAGAATTTGTTTTAAGAGTGCCGCCATCAAGCGTGTGTTTTATTGATGCACAATCAGCTGGTACATATACATACAAGCTACAAGCTATACAAAATGACGCCACAGTTCGGGTTGATGTATTTTATTGCAAATTGATGGCCTACGAACTTTAATGACCGATTTCTCGCCATATGTTTCATTTCTCACTTCATCTCTAAATTCTGCTATTCATTCGAAAGTAGAGTTAGAAAACATATGTCGATATCACTCGAGTGAGTTAAAACTTTTTCCAAACGAAGATCCTTATGCATTCTTGTGTGCGATTGGAGATGTAGAGTCAGACTTTGGATCAAATAACGTCCCTCGATGGGAGTTAGGATATTCTAGAAGTTCACTTGCATTTAAGAGAAGTAAACTTCTAAGAGAAGGATATCAAAGATGGGGTGATCTTTGCGCGATGAGCTATGGGTCTCATCAGATATTATGGATAGTTGCTAGAGAGTTAGGATATCCAGAAAATTCATCTCCACTAGATCTATGGTCTTCAATGGTGAGCCTTCCTTACGTTATAGAGAAATTAAATTCATTTCATGAGTATGGGGCTCAAAACGTCTCGCAGCTTGCCGCGATGTATAATGCAGGGCCAGGGGTTTTAAAAGATACAAAGAGATGGCCTGTGGGTTATGTTAATAAACTAATATTTCATTATAATAAACGAAAGGGGAATTAAATATGGAAACAAAAGCTTTATGGAAAAGCAAAACGGTACTGTTCAATGCAGCAGTTGGTATTTTAGGTGTATTAGCTTCATTGGGATTTGTACCTCAAGTGCATGAGTGGGTTTCTTCTCATGCTGATGTTGTGCTCGCCGGGATTGGAGCACTCGGGGTTGGTTTAAGATTAATCACTAAGGGCAAAATCGTAATCGAATAAAGGGGAAAAATATGTCGGCAAAATCAGACTTACAAGCATTATTAGAACTTAAAAAAGCAGAAATTCTTTTATCATTAGACGCTGTGAAGGCTGCAGTGGATGCACTTCCAGAAGAACCTAATGTAGTAGAATTGGAAAAAAAAATTCTTGAGCTACAAGAAATGGTCGCGAGCAAGGATGCGGTCATTGCGGCTAAGGTTGCTTTACTGGCGGATGTGGATGCGCGGGCTAAGGCGATTGACGCTCTCATCGACGATGTACCTGTTGCTTAAGAGATGTTCACAAGTATTCTATCG
>Ga0208784_1000960_pt1 | contig 12628 bp, 6 predicted proteins | sample DEB19_08_DNA_FD_184531 | JGI IMG/M metagenome (GOLD analysis project Ga0208784, IMG submission 184531) | Aqueous microbial communities from the Delaware River and Bay under freshwater to marine salinity gradient to study organic matter... | ecosystem: Environmental > Aquatic > Marine > Coastal ...
TATAACTTTGATAACCGGTGCCAGATGGAATTAAATGTCCTATAATGATATTTTCTTTTAACCCACGTAGCCAATCTACTCGACCTTCGATAGCGGCTTTTGTTAAAACACGTGTTGTTTCTTGGAAACTTGCTGCTGAAATAAAACTTGGATTATTTAACGCTGCTTTTGTAATTCCTAATAGTAATGGTACATAATAGGCTGGACGTTTATGATGAGCTTCGATAATTTCATTAATGTATTGAATATGATATAAATCAACAACTTCACGTGGTAATAATGGAGTATGACCTTCATGAGTAATTAAAACTTTTGTAGTCATTTGTTTAATAATAACTTCCAAATGTTTATTTGCAATTGAAACGCCTTGTGATTCATAAACAGACTGAACAGCATTTAAAATTAATAGTTGAATCTTTTTAAACGTTCGATAACTTGCTTCATAATTATTTGTTAAACGATACGAAGTTGTAAACGTTTCTTCACTAGAAAAAAATTGTTTTTTTATTCCGTAGTAATTGAAATAAATTTTTAATAAATTGTGTGGGTTAATTTTATCATTTTCTTTTATAGTTGTACCTAGTTTTTGAAATTCAAAGCCTGAATCAATACTAGTCTTTTGAATTAATAAACTCTTTTTTTGATTTGTTGCTAAATGTTTATTTGTGGGTTTCTTTTTTCGAGCTTCTAATAATTCTTCTATTCGTGGTAAACCTTGAACAATATCACCAGTAATTTCTTTTTCAAAATTTAATAAACCAATTACTTCACCTTTTTCGATAAATTCACCATTTTTACAATAAACGCTATTTACTTCTTCTTCAAAATAATCTTCTGTTATTGAATGAATTCCGATTGATTTATTAAAAGGATATTTTAAAAACTTTAAACCTGTTAAATTTGTATTAAAAGAAGCGTTTCTTTTAATTTTGTTATTAATTAAATCTGAACTCTTTAATAATAATGGTAAACATTGTTTAATTTTTAGTTCGGTATTTTCAATTTTAAAGTTCTTTAGAGTACTTTGTGATATATTTGACTCATTTTCTTTTTCTACTGAGAAATTTTTCAAAAATAATGGTATTGGTGAACTATAAAACTTTCCATTTTTCTTCATAAACATTTTTGAAAATTTGACTTTAAAACCATAAGATTTTTTATATGGATCCAGCCTTTCAACTAATGATCGTTTTGTGATATCATAATAATTTAGAAAGATATTTCCTTTGTTAGTAACTTTGTTATGGTTTAATGTTAAAAATTTATATTCTAAATCTGTTTTTTCTCGACCATTTTCAGTTTTACAGTTTGGGAAGAAATAAGGGCGTCCTTTTTGTACTGTTAAAAATTCACCATTATCGATTAAGATTTTTCCTGTTTGATTTACTTTATTATTATCAATAATTAATTCATTAACTGTTCTATTTTTTCCATGTTCTTTAGGAACAGTTATACAATCATTGTTTGATATTAAAAAAATTTGTTTTTTATTAGATCGTTTTGATTTAAATTTTACGATTTCTAGAGAATTTGCAGTTACTGATTCAAGATAACCTAATGTTGTATATGAATCAACAAATTGATTTGACCCAATATTTAGAGAAGATTGTAAGTTTGTATATTTTAAATGTGCAGGAATAAATTGATTTAAGATTAATTTCTCTAAAATTTTAAGGTTTAATCGTTTCATTTTAAAATAATTACTTAACTCAATTGTAATATTATTTTGTGATGAATTTTTTGAGTTTATATTTATACTTTGAGAAATTAAATTTATACTATTTGAAGTTTTAATTTTTTGATTTGTTTTATATAAATAATTAGTCTTATTATCTACCTGAAAAATTGATTCAGAGTTTGTATCACTATTAAAAATTGTTTTTAAATTTTTTCCTTTAGGAATTTCATAAATATTAAAAGGTCTAATTAATAACTGATTATTTGTTTTATTTGGAATATTTTCACACAATGATGGTTGACTTATTTGAATATTATTAAAAATAATTTCACCAGGATAATATACATTTTTATCTACTTGTTCAAATTGCTTACCTTGATAAACAAACCCAGCTTTAATTGCAATTTCTTCAATTATATTGTTTTTTTGTAAAACACTTATAATTCCTGCGGTTTTTGAACGTATATTTGGAATTATTTCAAAATTTTTTGAAATAAAATTCCCATTCTCAACCAATAAAATATTTTTATCACAATTTAATTTGTATGTTTCCTCTGATAGCCAGATTAAAGACCTTTGAAGAATTTTCTTTTTTAATTTTAATCTTAAAAAGATACTTTCCATTTCTTGGAAGTTTAAAAAATTTTTATAGAACATAAAACCATTTTTATCAATTTTAGGTTCTAAACTTTTTAAATAATTATCATAATGATTTTTACTAATTCTTTCATAATCTTCTTTGGTTATTTCATAAGGTATATTATATGAGATAAAATTATTCAAGGTTTCATGTTTTTGTTTAACTCGTTGATCATAATACATAATTCCACCTGTTAAGGTTTTAAATTTATTATTGAACGAACTTATAAACGGCTTATACTTTTTACACCGTTTCCAATTCTTAGAATTTGAATCTTCTAGTGTAATTAAATATTTTGAATTAGGCGAAGTAATTAAATAATTTTTATTATTTTTAGGATTAACAATTTTTTGAGCATAAGCATTTTCTAAAAAATATGTGTCATTTGTAATTTGAATTTGTTGTTCTAAGACACTTTTCTTTTTATTAATTGTTTTAATATAGCCAGAGTATTGGTTTATTAGTTTTGTTCTAAAAATATAACTATTTTTATTTATTTTGTGATCTGTATAAAAATTTAAAAATGAATTACTTGGAGCTTGGTAAACTTGACCAGATAAAATCCATAATAAGCGGTTTTGTGTTATTACATTAGTTCTTGTCTTTAACCTAGGAATAAAAATTTCCCCAGCTGTATCACTTAGTATTGGTTTTCTTTCTGTTAATGTTTGTTTTTCTGTACTTATTAGCTCTCCTATTATTGCTGATTTTTTAATGTATTGATTACTTTTTACAAATAACATTGTATTTCGTAATAATTCCACTTGGGTAATTTTTTCATTTGGTTGTTCTGGAATTACTATCAAAGAGCCTGAATTTTTAGTAACTAATACATCATCACCTCGATTTGTACGTAAAATAATTGTTTTTAAAATTTTAGAAAATTTAACAATACCATTTGTTGGGCTAATGATTTGTTGTCTAGCTTCTGAAGTAAAAATCCCTCCCGTATGAAAAGTACGCATTGTTAGTTGAGTACCTGGTTCTCCAATAGATTGTCCAGCAAGAATACCTACTGCCTCACCAAGATCAACTAAATTCTGATTAGATAAATCCCATCCATAACACATTTGACAAATAGAATGGTATAAACTACATGTTAATGGTGAACGAATATGAAATTTTGAAATTTGTTTTTGTTTAAAGAGCTCTAATAATTTTAATGTTATTTGTGTATTTGACTTAGCAATTAAGTTCTTAGTTTTTAATTCATAAACTGGTTTTGATAATATTCTTCCGATAATTTGTTCTTCGTCTATTTTATTTTTAGTATCTATAAGAAATGAAGAAGATGTTAAACAATTTTTTTCTCGAATAATAATATCTTGTGCAATATCAATTAACCTACGAGTTAAATACCCTGAATTCGCTGTCTTTAAAGCTGTATCAACAATACCTTTCCGAGCACCATAACCCGACATTAAATAATCTGTAATTGTTAATCCTTCTCGAAAATTCTTTTTAATAGGTACACGCATGATTTCACCGCTAGGATCAGCCATAAGTCCTCTCATACCTACAAGTTGACGAACTTGCGATAAATTTCCTCTCGCACCTGAAAAGGCCATTATATAAACCGAATTTAATGGGTCATAGGTTTTAAAATAAGATACTACATTATCTTTTAAGGACTCACTTGCAATACTCCAGGTATCAATAATTTTTTGAAAACGTTCTACATCGGTAATTTTTCCTTTTAAACAAATTTTTTCTGCATTTAAAATATCTTTATTTGCTTTTTCTAACATCTCGTTTTTTGTCGCAGGAACTTTTAGATCTTCAATGCTAATAGAGATACCTGCTTGTGTTGCATATTTAAATCCAAGATATTTTAATTCATCAGCTAATAAAGAAGCTTGCATAGAATCGTATTTTGAAAAACTCCACGCTAACAGCTCTTTTAATTGTTTTTTATTAATAAGTGTATTTTGATAACTATAATCTTTCATAATCCTTTTGAGTTATTATTTTTTAACAATTAAATTTTACAATTCAATATTTAAAGTTGTTTGGATTGTATAATTTAAAAGAACACGTCCGGTTGTCGTTTGTAAATATTGAACAATTGTTCTGTCATTTTTATCTTTACGGATTTGGAGATTTTCATAATATTCAATATAGCTTTCATCTTTTAATTTTATTTTTTTTATAAATTTTGAAGGTTTATGAATTTTATGTTTATAGCGAACCCAAATTGATGTGTGAATTTCAATTTGATCTTGGTTATAAGCTAATATAACGTCATTTAAATCAGCAAAATAATGATTGGAACCTAGTAATCCCTTAATATTATTTACAGTTAAATAATAACAACCTAATACCATATCTTGACTTGGCATAATAATTGGTTCACCATTTGCAGGTGATAAAAAATTATAAGGAGCTAACATTAACATATAACATTCTGCTTGAGCTTCTACTGATAGAGGAACATGAACAGCCATTTGATCACCATCGAAATCTGCATTAAAAGCTGAACATACTAATGGGTGTAACTTAATTGCTCTACCTTGGACAATAATTGGCTCAAAAGCTTGTATTCCCAACCTATGTAATGTAGGTGCACGATTTAAAAAAATAGGATGATTTGCTAACACCTTTTCAAGAACAGGGTCAATAATTGGTTCATTTTGCTGAAGTAAATTTTTAGCAACTTTCATATTACTTGCTAACCCTTGATTTATTAATTCACGAATTATAAAAGGTTGAAATAATTCAATAGCCATTTCATAAGGTAAACCACATTGATTTAATTTTAAGCTTGGGCCTACCACAATCACTGATCGACCAGAATAGTCTACCCGTTTACCAAGTAAATTTTGACGAAAACGCCCATGTTTTCCTTTTATAATATCTGATAGAGATTTTAATGGTCGATTACTTGCGCTTAATGCAATTTTTCCTCTTTTCCCATTGTCAATTAAGGTATCAACAGCTTCTTGTAACATTCGTTTTTCATTTCTAATAATTAATTGAGGAGCATCAATTTCTAGTAATCTTAAAAGACGATTATTACGTGTAATAATTCTTCTATATAACTCATTTAAATCAGATGTTGCAAAACGTCCACCTTCTAGTTGAATCATAGGTCTTAATGCAGGTGGAATAACTGGTAATATTGTTATAATCATCCATGATGGATTTGCACCTGTAGTTAATAAATTTTCTAAAATACGTATTCGTTTAATTGACTGATCACGTAATTTATAAATTCGTTGATATTCCCATTTTTTTGACCAGTGTGAAAAATTATAAAAGGGTTGTTCTTGATGCAGTACTTTACTGCAAAGCATAATAAAGTTTCGTGTTTTAATTATTTCTTGCTCAAGATTTAATTTTTCTAATTCGCGTTTAATTAAAACTGCACCAATTAAATAGTTTGGTGTTGATCTTAATAGATATTTTGGTGTATTTCTACGACGATTACGCGATTTTGAATATGGTTTTAAAGGATAACCTGTAAATCCTAATTCTCTACAACGTCGATACTGTTGTAAATCCCAATGTAATCCGTAAAAAGCAATTTCATCTTCGGCAATAAAATAAGCAAGAGAGGCTAATTTTATTCGTTTTATTCGTTCATCATAAAAATTTACAATATTAGATTTTTTTGCTTTAGACTTATCTTTAAGAAATTCTTTACAATTTAAAAGTGCTTTTGAACTTGTTAAATAATTTCGACATTCAAGACTTGAGGATGGGTATTCAGGTATATCTTTATTATCTTTCTCTTTAATGTCTTTTGAGTCTGCAAATTCTGTCCATCCAGTATCTAAGCGTTTTTCACATTGTTCTACTTCGAGTAATAAAGCAATATAATTAGGTCGACTATTAGTATACCAAACATGTGTAACAGGGTAAATTAAATTTATATGCCCCATTCTATGACGCCGAACTCGTGACTCTGTTAACTCTACACCACAACGCTCACATATTAAACCTTCATATCTAACTCGTTTATATTTTCCACAGGCACATTCTAAACTTTTACTAGGGCCAAAAATCCTTTCACAAAATAATCCATCCATTTCAGGTTTAAATGTCCGATAATTAATTGTTTCAGATTTTTGAACTTCTCCCACAAATTGACCATTCGGTAATTTCCTATGAGACCATTGTAGTATTCTCATAGGAGAAGCTAATTTTATTTTTATATAATCAAATTCTTTTTCAGACCTTATCATAATGATTTTTTAAAATGAGATATTATTTATATTTGATGTATGAGAAAATGTTTTTAATAGAGGATTATATTTTTCAATTAAATTTAATTCAATTTCATATGATTGATCTGAACTAAATTCATCAATTCTATAAGTACTTAGATCTAATCCAATTGATCTTAATTCTTGTACTAAAACTTTAAATGATTCGGGCACTCCAGAAGTTGGTATTGGTTGACCTTTAATTATAGAATTTAAAGTTTCATTTCTTCCTTGCATATCATCAGATTTAATTGTTAATAATTCTTTTAATGTAAAAGATGCACCAAATCCTTCAAGTGCCCACACTTCCATTTCGCCAAATCTTTGACCACCATGTTGAGCTTTTCCTCCTAAAGGCTGTTGAGTTACTAATGAATAAGGTCCTGTTGCTCTCGAATGCATTTTATCATCAACTAAATGAATTAATTTTAACATATAAGCATTACCAACTGTAATTGGATTATCAAATTCTTTACCTGTTCTTCCATCAAGTAATACCATTTTCCCTGGAGAATAAGGATTAAATAACCACGCTTCATTATTTTCGACTGAAGCTTGTCTTAATTTCTTATTAATTAAAATACGAGACACCTCTGATCCATACATTTCGTCAAATGGTAAAATTTTAAAGCGACGATTTAATTTATGTCCTGCCAACCCTAATAAACATTCATATAGTTGGCCAACATTCATTCTTGATGGAACACCTAAAGGGTTTAAAATAATATCAATTGGAGTTCCATCTGGGAGGAACGGCATATCTTGTCTCGGTAAAATACGCGAAATGATTCCTTTATTTCCATGACGTCCTGCAATTTTATCCCCTACTTGAATTTTTCTTATTTGTGCAATAAAAATTTGAATTTTCTCAAATTTATAAGCTAGTTTTGTTCGACGGTTAAATGTCAAAGTTTCAATAACCCTTCCATATTCACCTTCAGGCATTCTAAAAGATGTATCACGAACTCCTTTAGCTTTTGCTCCAAAAATAGCTCGAAGTAATTTAGATTCTGGTAATTGTTCAGAATCATCTTTAGGAAATATTTTTCCTACTAATATATCACCTGGTTTTACAAATGTTCCAACTGTAACTATTCCATCTTCATTTAAATTTTGAACATCAGAAATACTTAAATTAGGAATATTATTAGTTGTTTGTTCCGACATTTCTGCTGTTCGATCAATTTCAATTTCATATCTTTCAATATGAATAGAAGTAAAGATATCTTCATAAACTAAACGTTCATTTATTAAAATTGCATCTTCAAAATTATATCCTTGCCACGGCATATAAGCCACTAAAACATTTTGACCTAAAGAAAGTTCACTGTTTATAATTCCTGGCCCATCAGTTAACATCTGGCCAGATTTAATTTTTTCCCCTTCCCAAACAATTGGTCTATGATTAATACAAGTTTCTTGGTTTGAACGTTGATATTTTTGTAAATCATATTTATAGTGGCGACCTGAGTCTTCAAGGATAACAATTTTATTTGCTGTTACAGATTCTACAATTCCTGCCCGTTGAGCGTTTATTACCATACCTGAATCTAAAGCAATTTGATTTTCCAGACCTGTACCAACAATAGGTTTTTGTGGTAGTAATAATGGAACTGACTGTCGTTGCATGTTTGAACCCATTAGTGCACGATTGGCATCATCATGTTCAAAGAAAGGAATTAATGAGGCAGCTACTGAAACAACTTGAATTGGAGAAACAGCAATAAAGTCCACTTCAGATGGTGTAACAGTTAAAAAATCTTGTTTATATCGTATAGGAATCAAGTTTTTTGTTAAATAATTTTCTTCATTTGTTGAAATATCAGCAGGAGCAATTTTATAAAAATCTTCAATATCAGCTGTTAAATAAATAGGATTTCCAGTTTTAATTACTTTTCCATTAATAACTCTCCAGAAAGGAGTTTCCAAAAATCCAGATTCGTTAACTCTTGCACATGTTGTTAGCGAGGCAATCAAACCGACATTTTGTCCTTCAGGTGTTTCAATTGGGCAAATTCGTCCATAATGACTAGGGTGAATATCACGGACCGCAAAACTAATACGATCTCGATCAAAGCCTCCAGGTCCTAATCCACTAATTCTTCGTCTATGGGTTAATGAAGATAATGGATTTGTCTGATCCATATACTGAGATAATTGACTTGCCCCAAAAAACTCGCGAATAGTAGCTCCAACTATATTAAAACTTGATAATTGACTAGAATATGTTTTATTAGTTTGACTGCGTAATTTACGTAATAATCGTTGAAAACCGATACGGAATAAATTTTGTAATAATTCCCCAACTGACCTAACTCGACGGTTTTTTAAATGATCAATATCATCACTAACTTGTTTAGAAGTAGATAATGTAATTAATTTATCAATTATTGCAAAGATATCTTCATAAGTAATTGTTATGATACGTTTCGAAAGTTTGATATCTAACCTATTATTTAATTTCGAACGGCCAATTTTTCCTAAACGATAATAAGAAGGATCAAAAATACGAGAAAATTCGGAAATATTTTTATAATAATTTTTGTCTAAATTAAAACGTAATAATTTATTTTCTTGAGATAGTGACGATGTTAATATGGGTTTATTAAAGTAAAAAAATTCAGAATTTTGTAAGTTTTGACAAATCTCTAAATCTGTTACACCCATTTCTTTTAGTAAATGTATAATCGGTTTTTGAGTAACTTTATCAAGTTGAATGATAATTTCATCTTCTTGATTCTTTATAGGATATTTTGCTACATTGATTTTTGTATTTTTTTGAAAACCAAATCTTACCCATGATCCATATTCAGGAATTAATGTTGCTGTATATAATTCTTTTTCTCCATATTTTCTTTTATAAATATCTTTTATTAAATGATCATTTTTATATTGAATAATTTTAGATTTTGTCTTTAAGTATTTCGTTTTATTTTTAAATATTTTTGCTTGGGATTGTTTTCTTTTCTTATCTTTTTCGTTTTTTGTAAAATTGTATTTAAATTTAATAAGTTCTTTAAAACTATTTGTAAAGTAAAGATTTGATTGTACGTTATTGTTTTGAATAACTGAGTTAATCTTTGGTGTAATATTTAATTTTAATAAGTTAAAATTATTTAGATAAGTAAAATTTTCTAAATCTCTAAGTAAAAAACTAATTATTTGATTATGCTTATTTAAACTAAGTAAGTATTCTGATTTCTGAAACAATTCATTATAGAAAAGTCTAATTTGGTTAAATTCGTTTAGAGACGTTTCAGCATTTCTTTTTTTTAAAATTTTATGCGTAACAATTGTTTGCGTTAATAAATTGAAACATTTAATAATTAAAGAAATTCTATCTTTATTTTTCGGGTGGTTAGTATGTAATAAAAAATTCAACCATTTTAAATAAATATTAATTCGTTTTAATTTTGTAGGTAAGTTATCTGTTTGAAATAAACTTTTGTATACTTTAAAGCATTCGATAAACGAAAGGCTAAAATTTATTTCATAATCTTTTATTTGCTTAAAAGAATAAAGATTAATTGCTTCTCCTTCCCAATTCCAATCTTCTTCTTTTTTAATGAACCTTATTTTCTTTTTTTTATCACTAATTAATTTTTTTTTTACTCTTGATTTTAAAAAATACAATCTACTTTCCGTAGGTAAAATTTCACTTGGGGGTGTAAAATTTTTTAGTTTGCCTATTTCACTAGAAATTATTCTTTTAACTTTTTTATTTTTTTTTTGATGTTTATTCTTTTCAAAATATACACCTGGACTTCTAATAATTTGACTAACAATAACACGTTCACACCCATTGATAACAAAAGTAGCAGAACTTGTCATTAATGGTAAATTAATTATTGGAAATTTGCTATGGTATTTTATAATATTTGTCTTTTTATTTCTAACCTCTAATGGAATTACAAGTTGCGCTGAATAATTAGCCGTATATTTTTTCGCTCGTACTATATTATAAATAGGTTTTACTAAACTATATTCTTGTCCAAACAATATATATTCAGTATTTTGACTAAAATCATAAATTCTTGAAAAACTAGTTAGTTCTTCATTTAAGCCTTGAGCAATAAACCAACAAAAACTTACTCGTTGCATTTCTATAAAATCAGGTAGAGCAGTTGTATAATTCATCATATATTAGTTTAATCGTTTTATTAGTAATGTATTTTAGATACAACAATCACTATTTTTCGCTATTGTTAATAATTTTGAAAAATAAATTCGTGATTTAACTTTCTATTTTTCAGATCAAAATTATAATCATTTTTTATAGTATTAATATTTTAACTTGTTAGGTCTTTCAATTTTTTACAATAAATTTCATTTTCATTATGAAAACAAAAATTTATTTTCGGAAATAAATAAAATTTAAGTATAGACTTTATAATGGTGGTATTTAGTTTTTCTTACTATCTATAGTTAATATTTTTTAACTAAGTTTTTTATAATTTAAGTAAGATTTAATTTAATGTGGAAAGGTTAATTTTATTAACTTAATTAATTTATGAAAAATCGAAAATAACAAATTTTGCATTGATTTTGTTACATTCGATTTTTCAATTTTTTAGAATTATGCAGTCTTTAATAAAGCAGCTAATTTTGCTTTTTTTCGTGCTGCTGTATTTTTATGATAAACATTTTTTTTATAACCTTTATCAATTAAACTATAAATTGAATTTAGCACAATTTGTACTTTTTCTTTATCAGTAGTATTTTGTGAACCTTTATAAATCTCTAAATCTTTTAAAAATTTTTTAGTTAATGTTCTTACTGAACTTTTATAAAAACGATTTTGAAGATTATTACGTTTAGCTATTAATATGCGTTTCTTTGCTGATTTGTTATTTGCCATAGCTGCAATTTAGATAGGTATTTATATATTGTAGTTTTATTTACAAAAATATACTGGATTTAGTAAAAAATTGGAAGTTTTTAAATTTAATATTTTAAAATACAATATTAAACTCTTGATAATATACTAATATTCAGTCATTATAGTAAAGTAAAAATAGTATTAAAACTTATTATTATAGGAATTTTTATGGCAAAAAATAAAGGTACTAGAATATTAATTACTTTAGAATGTACCGAATGTAGAACAAATGCAAATAAGCGTTCTGCCGGTGTTTCACGGTATTTAACTCAAAAGAATCGTCGAAATAATCCTCAAAGAATGGAGCTTAAAAAATATTGCCCACATTGTAATAAACCGACTATTCATAAAGAAATAAAATAAAATTATGTTAGCACAAAAACAAAAATTAGCACCTATTGGAAATAATCAAAAAATTGATTATAAAGATATTGATTTATTAAAATTATTTATTACAGAACAAGGAAAAATCCTTCCACGGCGAGCAACAGGAGTAACAGTACAACAACAACGTCAAATTGCAAAAGCCATTAAAAGAGCACGAGTTTTATCATTATTACCATTTGTAGCTTCTAATGAACTTTAAATTTTTAGAAGTTAAAGTTTATTAAGATGACGTAAGGAGGAATTCGAGCTAATGGGAGTAAGGAATTTTATTGATCGTGTATTCACAGTTATTTCCGATCTAATTTTAAAACTTTTGCCTGCTAGTAAGCAAGAAAAACAAGCCTTTGCATACTATAAAGCTGGTATGGCAGCACAGGCAGAAGGTGATTATGCAGAAGCATTGGAAAATTATTATGAATCATTGTATTTAGATGAAGATCAATATGATAGAAGTTATACACTTTATAATATTGGTTTAATTTATGCTAAGAATGAAAATTATCCCCGTGCATTAGAATACTATCACCAAGCTGTTTCTTTAAATTCAAATTTGCCTCAAGCTTTAAATAATATTGCAGCAATTTACCATAGGCAAGGCCTTTTAGCTTTGGAGATGGCTTCTCAGGACTATGATTCTACAATGGAAATTTCTGAAGAATATGAATATATTGAATTAGCAAAAGGATTATTTGATAAAGCAGCAGAATATTGGTATCAAGCCCTTAAATTAGCACCTGATAATTATCCAAGAGCACGAAATTGGTTAAGAATAACGGGTAGGGCTAAATCGTTAGACTCTTTTTAAAGAATAATAATTAGTTAAAAAGAGAAAACATTTT
>Ga0208784_1000961_pt1 | contig 12625 bp, 23 predicted proteins | sample DEB19_08_DNA_FD_184531 | JGI IMG/M metagenome (GOLD analysis project Ga0208784, IMG submission 184531) | Aqueous microbial communities from the Delaware River and Bay under freshwater to marine salinity gradient to study organic matter... | ecosystem: Environmental > Aquatic > Marine > Coastal ...
AATGTATGAACTCTTGATGTTGAAGGCCACGTATCGCTCATCGCGGGCAAGGTATTGGTCTGGCTTGGCGTAAGCACGTGACCACCGCGATGTAGCACGCTTGCGGTACAAGGCTACGAACAGCGGCATAAACGCGGCGTACTGCTTGAACAAGTCGCTACCCGAAGTGCCGCGCTTGCCGAAGTTGATATGACCACCGCAATTCGTTGAGGAGTCGGCGTTGATGTGGTCGCGCAAAAGTTGGCTGTTTGCAATATCGTCGTCAAGTTTGGAACTGAACAGGTCGTACACGGGTGACACAAGTTCAAAGCCCGTGTCGCTGTCAAGTGAGCCGTCGTGTTCACGTGACCAACGAGTGCGGTCTACCTCACTCAAGTCGTAGCTGAACATATCGGAGTCCTCTTTCTCAACCTCAAAGCCAATGGTGAACAAGGTATCTGAAGTGCTGAAGTCGTGACGAGGGCCGCCGTGGTAGTCGTGGTTATCATTCGCAGGCTCATCGGTGCGGTACTCCTCTGGGCCTTCGTGCCAGAATACGTACTCACCCGCATCACTTTCGTGGTAGTATTCTTGTACGTCTGCGGCATAGATGGAATCTTCATGCCAGATGTACTCGCCGTCGCAACTGCCCCCACCGCAAAGCACGTAGTCATCCTCGTCAACGGACTCGTGTAGGTACAGGTCGCCAGCGATTTCTATTACAAGGTCTGACCACTCGTTGTCAAGTAGGACAACTCGCTCTACTGATGCGCGGTGTCCGCGCCCTTCTCGCACTAACGCGGTCGTGGTGTCAACGCGTCGTGCCCACTGGCCTGCGAACTCGCTTGGCTCGGTGAGAATACGGCACTCTGCCTGTTGATATTCTGTGCCGTCGTATGTAATAACCATGACTGTTTCATTTGGTGTTAATGTTTCATCTTGCGCAGGAGAGGCGGCGCTCACAAGCGTAAGCCACTCATCCACATATACCCATCCTACCATACCGCGAATCGTGTATCGCGGAGCGTCATCAGTCCCCATGAAGGAGTTAATGATTACGCCTTCCTGTCCCTGGAACTCACGCATAGGTGGCGCAATGTTACACGAGCCTTCGTATGGCGCATTAAGGTCAAGGCGAACTACGTCGCCGATATTGAATTTGCTCATTACACATCAAGCATTTTTGCCTACGTATTACACCCCGTAGGCATAGGTGTTTCGTGCATCATCAAGCCCTGCACGTATGGGCTTTGAGGGGTGCATGGTCACGAACCACCGCGCCGCTACGTACCAATGAACCAATCCAAACCAAAACGCACGGCATACACCCCATAGTCCGTTTATCGTGTGGTCGCCACTCTGTCCCCTAAATCGTTACTGCAAACCTACAACTCCAATGTTACCTGAATGTTAAGGCCAGGTTATTTTTTCGTTAAGTTTTCTCTCCCGATAAGCCTGGACACAAGTCCACAACCAGCGGAAGTAAGCACAATCACGGACAGCACAAATACAAGCGCACTCATTGTGTTAGAGATTAACTACCCAATCAGAATTCATGTCGTACTCATCCACTTGCTCCTGCGTTACCTGCGCTTCAAGGCGGTAGGTATGTAGGAATTTACTTAACCTTGAACTAAACACTTTGCGAACTCTTTTGTATTCAACCCGTGAGCCGAGCATCAAAGACCACTCGTCTGCAAAGTCGGCAGCATCTTTGGGTAGCCCAGTGAAGTATGTCCATGCGTTTTTCGTTTCCATCTCAATCATCTCTCTTATCGTGTTAGTTCCGCAATTACTACGGGGTCAATAGTGCCGTACTGCTCATGCACCTTGTCCAGGTATGCCTTCGCGTCCTGGTACGCCTTGCTCCTCTCGTCTGCATACATGCAGGCATGGGTAGCCATACGTATGCGCTGTTGCTCGCTTACAGCCATGTGTTCGTGTGTTATGTATATATGTGTGTGCATCTCGCGCCCTGCACACTTGGGCGTTGTGGGGGTAGGTGGACTCGCACCACCGAAGCCGTGAGGCGGCAGAGTTACAATCTGCTGCAATTGCTGCTATGCGATACCCCCATAGGAAGGGGCATAGGTATCCCCTTCGTGTCCGTTTTACGTGTGGTCGCCACATATCCCGTAAGTGAGGGGCGGGCTTACCGCCCCCGCTTTGCTCGCCGGTCAAGCAGCTGCTCAACCCTGCGCTCCTCGCGGCGGTCTATTCGCCCCGCTACGAACAGCTCAACAGCATCTGCCTTGCGCTTACCCCGCACCTTGCGGTCGGTGCGGCGTACTGACGTGCCGCCGTCAAGCGACGGCGAGCCTTGCACACGGACTACGCACTCGGTGCCGTAGCGTGAGGGGTCGGAGTGGGTGGTGTACCGGCTCATTGCTCAAAGGTGTTGAGGTCAACGATAGCCGCCTTGTGGGCGGCGCGGTTGCAGTACACGTCTGCCTGGCCACGGATGATGTCTGCCCATTCGGGTGAGGCGTCTGCATAGGCGGCAGTGAGGCGGTCGCGGAACCCTGCATACGAGGCGAATGCGTCGGTAGCGAGGAAGTCATCGTACAAGTCAAGCACGAAGTCAATGCCCATGCTGCGCTCAAGGGCTGAAAGGGCGGTTGCGATTTTCTTGTTCATGGTCGGTCGGTATTTGGTTAGTCGGTTGAACAATGCAAACGTAGGGGGCCAATGTTAAGTGAGTGTTAAGGATACGTTATCTTTACGTTAAATCTTACCTTCGGTAAGATTTCAAATGCGCGCGTGTAGCGCGTACGTATGTAGCGTACGTATGCGTGCGCCCCGCCGCTCACGCAGGAACACGGCAACCGAGCCGAAAGCCCCTCGCGCGTTGAGCAGCCAGAGGCTGCGAAAGCGCAGGCGTGTCCACGCGCACGCGCCTTGATTGCCGAAGGCAATGTTAAGCGAAGGTTACGAAATGCAGGCTTGATTTGAGGCCGTTTTTAGGCCGTTTGCTGCCGGTTGGGGTGGTTTTGAGCCGACCATACAGCCCACCACGAGAAAATAGTTTAGTATCCCTCCTTCCCTACGGAAAGGAGGGTAATAAACTAAAAAAAATTGACATATCCAAACCGAAACCAAAAAGATAACCGAAACTTAACGATTTGGTAACATTGGAAAGGCTGTTGGAACACGGATGTTGGAACACGAATCTCACGTAAGGCGTGCAGGCACACACGGGCGCACACACCCAGGCGCACACCCGCCCGGGCGCACGCGCACAGGGTGGGTGATACCCACCCCCTATTATCTTATCTTACCCTACCGAGCGCACACGGCGCGCGAGCGAGCGCACACACGCACACACGTAGGGAAGATTTAACGAAAAGATAACATTGGTTAACGCTGGGATAACATTGGCCCCGTAGGTTTGCTGAACTAATCAAAACCACAAGAAACCATGAAAAACGAGCAAAAATTTAACATTGAGGTAACGCTGAAGGCCGCCGAAATTCTCAAGGCGCAGGCACAAGGCGCGACAGCCTACGCTGTGGGCGAACAAGCGGCCGCCCTCGCCGTGTATGTGTACGAGCGATTTGCGCCCGACCACGACGGCGGATGTGATGCGTATGGGTGCGGAGCCACGCACACTTGCGAGGAGTGCGGATACGAGAGCGAGGAAGGCGCAATCGCCAACGTGGAGCGGCACTCTGAACTTGTGCAAGACCTGTACTTCACAGGCGCGGTGCTGTACGCCGAGGGCATCTACGAGAAGGGCTATGCCCGCCTGCATGATGAGTACGGACACGGCGCACACAACTGCCTGCTTGACCACATAGCGCAAGGGTGAACCACCACCGCCGACCTTTAGGCCGCCTTCGGGCGGCTTTTTTTTTGCCCTTTTTTTGGCTTCTGCTGCACTATCTGCCCTTGTGTGGTACTCTGCCCTATGCGTTACCCATTTGGGTCTTCTGCGTGGATTTTTTGGTGTGGGTGATTTTGTGGGTGTGGTGTGTTCGCCCCCTCTGTACGTATGGCGCGCGGAATCGTGCGTCTGTCAGGCGCCCCTCTGCGTGCATCCTGTGCGCGACCAGGTGCAAACGCCAGAATGTGTGTGCGTTTACGCATTATGCGCACCCCCGTGTATGCGCGCTGCGCGTTTGGGTGCGTGCGTGCCCACGTCCCTATGTGTATGTTCTCCCCAACCTCCACATGACTCAAAAATTTTTCCCGGTATTTTCGTTGTTTAGAATGGCTCTAAATAGTGCGTCTTTGTGCTGTGATGATGGTGTGGCAGTTGGCGCATCGGATTTGGCATTTGCGTATTTCGGCTTTGATGACCTTGATGGAGTTGCCGCAGTAAATCATGGATGAGACGTCGTTCTTTTTGTCGGACAGGTGGTCGAACTGGAGGACGCGTGGGTCTGTTATTCCGCAGTCTGTGCATTTGCCGTGTAGGCGTTTGTAGCGGTCTACGAATGCTCTGTTTCGGTCGCGTTGGGATTTGTTTTGTGCTACGCGAGTATGGCTGTTAGATGAGTACCACGATGCTGACCTGCGGGCAGAACAGCTTTTGCAGGACGACTGTAGGCCGTCTGATTTTCGTTTGTTCTTGGAGAACTCTGTGAGTGGCTTTAGGGTAGCGCAGCCAGGACAGCGTTTCATGGATGTGAATATAGCTGTCATTGACCGCATTGGTGCAATGATGTGCAAAAAAAATAGGCTGCTCACGTCAGAGCATAGTGCGCCTGTATTGTTTGTACTTCGGTGGTTCTGCGGCGGTGTGTCGCTGAGGTGGTTTGGCGTAGTGGTGCCAGCGTCCTGCGTTCGTTGTGCTCTCCGTTGCTCTGCCCCTGTTTTGAGACAGGGGCGACGCTAGTGCGTCGGCGATGTCGGGTGTGCTACCGCGGTGTCCTTCGACTGGAGCGAAGTTAGTTCATATTTTTCGTAAAGTCAATAGCTGAAGCATGGATTTGCAATATTTGCAAAAACTTACTTCAACCAGCTGTAATACTGCTTGGTGCGGCTAGCGCGGTCCTCAAGACCGTGCGTGCCGCCATTGATTCGCTTCGTGAGAGCCAGGATGGTTTCGTCGCTGACGCCCTTGTCGCAGATGTCCCACAACTTGTTACGGTCAAAGAAGAAGCGAGCGCTGTCGAATGCGTGCTCAGTAGCAACAGCATCTGGCTTATCCAACAGCTCAGGTTTGTTCAGCCACTTGGCAAACGCCTCGTAGTTGGACTTACCCGTCAGCTGCAGTGCACCACGGCCACGGTACTTCCATCCATCAAACGTAGCCTCGTCACCGTTGCCCATGCGGGAGGCATATACCCTAGAGGCAATGCCAACAGCATTACGTGCGTACTTGTCAGCCAGTATCTTCGTGGGGAAGTACTTCTTGAAAATCTTCATAAGACCCTCAGAAGAGTAGTTGAGGTTCTCAGAGAACAATCTGAAGCCTCCCGTCTCATGAGCCGTCTGTCCGAAGAAGTGCGCTGCACGCTCCGGCGACATACCATAGTGTTTCGCTGCTGCACGCAACGTTGCAGGACCAAACTCGCCATCAGCTGTTACACCGATAGCTTCCTGTAAATTCCTTAAGCTCATCGTCCTTGTGCGTTGTATGGCTTGGAGTAGTTCTTAGATGCCTTATTATTGGAAGCCTTCTTGGAGTGCTTCCCGCGCTTTTTGCTCTTGCTTACAAACTTAGCAACAGCTAATACCTTACTGCTCTTACCAGCCATCTTTCACGTGTTTTGTTCGAGGGTAAATCTACTAACTTTGTCTCACTTACTAGGTTATGAGAAACAGTAAACCACCCAAGCGCCCAGCGGGAACAACCCCAGAAATGGAGAAGAAGCTTCGTGCTGAGTTCGCCAAATTCGGGAAGAACCAGGCTATTAAGTCGGTCAATCCGATGGTGGGCGCCATGGCCGGTCGCGCCGGCCTGGCAGCCATAGGACGCGCTATGGCTACATCTGGACCGCAGCGCGAATTCGAGAAGCAGGTGCCTCAGGAAATGCGCAAGTTCATGGAGTTCGCAGGAGGCCTACGTGACAACCTAGGACTGCGTGGCCAAGTACGCCCAGTCAACAGCAAAGAAATTGCAGACATGGCACGCCGATATGCCGAGAAAGACAAAAGTGTGCTGCAAGACATCGGCCAGCTGACAAAGCGCCAACAGCAAATGGTACGCGACGAGATTGCTCGCCAGTACCAAAAGGTTACCGCACTGGACAAAGCAAAGTCCCTTGCTCGTAAAATCGACCGAACCATAGACCCAGCCAATACAGGACGCCTTGGCGCAGCACTGGTATCTGGAGTGGAGCTAGGAGAGAAAATGAAACCACTCGTAGAAGAACAAATACCAACAACTCAACTAGACGAAGTAACAGTTATGAAATCCAAGAAATACGCTACAGGAGGCGCTCTTAAGCCCGTCCCCTCAGAGAAGAAAGGCCTGGCGAAGTTGCCCACCGAGGTTCGCAACAAGATGGGCTACATGATGGGCGGCGGTAAGCTGGGCATGATGTACCAAAACGGCGGAAAGACCGCCGACCAGAAGTTCAATGCAAACGCAAAGGCCCGTGAGATGGAAAACCTCACCGAGATGCGCAACGCATTGAAGAAGTCTGACCCGGACGCACTTGCAGCATTTGACCGTAGCCTCAAGGCTAAAGGCATGATGGTTGCTAAGCGCCCCGTCAAGAAGATGGCCCAAGGCGGTATGCTTAAGAAAGCAGGAGCTCCGAACCCCCTGAACCCCACCAAGGACAACAACAGCTACATCTCTAATGCTGTTGACATGAGTCCCTCAACGAAGAAGCAAATGGATGCTCTTCGCCAAGCCATGATGTACTTCACCGGTGTAAGCCCCAAGAATAAGTAACAATGGCAAAGCAGTGGATTCAAAAGGCCCTCGCTGACCATAAGCCCGGAGCGCTTCACAAAGCGCTCGGGGTTAAGAAAGGCGAGAAGATTCCATTGGCCAAGCTGAAGGCTGCGGCAGCATCCAAAGGCAAAGTGGCAAAAATGGCAAATCTGGCAATGACGCTACGCAGCTTCAATAAGAAATAACAATCCATATATTTGTAAGACAAAACAAAGCGATGAAAAAGTACCGCACCACCAAGAAGTATGCAAACGGAGGAAAGCCGCCGGTTGACGAAAAGAAGAAGCCAGTAGTAGTAGCAGGCGCTACGGTTACTGCACCCAAAGGAGGAGGAGTCAAAATGCAGACCTACGGAACCGCTGACTACAATAAGCGCCGTGAAGAGCTGATGACCCAGAAGGCACAGGCTTACCTGAAGAAGAATCCTAGCGTAAGCAAGACCATTCCTGATGTAGAGCGTAAAATGATGCAAGACGAGGTTCGCGCACAGCTCACTAAGGAAGGAGTTCGCCAACCCGGAATGATGCTCAAAGACACCGGTCGTCGACTTACTCCAGAAGAAGAGAAGATTGCACGAGCTCGGATGGGCCGCAAATAAAAAAGGGGGCTTAGGCCCCCTTCTTCTTTTCTACAAGGCTACCCTTTAGAGTGCCGCCTCGCACGAGGATGTATAGAACGTCGTAGTCCTGGAAGTGAAAGAAGTATCCCACAAGCCCATCCTTACCAAGGACATCTTTTGGAATCTCGGTGAAGCTGTCGCATTCCTCGGCTAACGACACCGCGAGGCTGTGTGAGACGAAATCATCGTTGATGGTGAAGTCGAGTCTGCCCTGCTCTACTTGCGTCATGTAGATGCCGTCAAGAGACTTGGGAGGCTGCTGAGAGAAAAGAGAAAGGCTGGCGACCAGCAGGGTTGAAAGAAGTGTAGTTTTCATGGTTGGTAAATTGAAGTTGACTGCAATACTACGAAATCAAAAAACGTCAGTCAATACCCCAGGGTAAAAAATGTCTAAATTTGCTCTTATGTCTTACCCCTTTCTAAAGAAAGAAAAATGAAGAAGTACCGAACCAAAGCCTACAATGAGGGCGGAGAGATGGAGTCAGAGCAGGAAATCGAGGTCATGAACCCCGACCTGATGATGGCCATGAAGCAGATTCAAGCAGCTGTCAAAGCCACAGGTATGGCTCCAGCTCACTACAAAATCAAAGCTTGCTACTACTCCGAGGAAGGTGAAGACAAGTAAGTATTACGCCAGTAATGCAAAAGCTCGCGCCAAGAAGGCTGAGTACGATACCGAGTATCACTCAACCAAAGAGCGCAAGAAATACCGTGCGTACCTAAATAAGAAGAACCGCGATGCGGGCACTTACGGAAACGGGGACGATAAGGACTACGACCATGACGAGCGCCGCATGATTTCATCCTCACGCAACCGAGCAAAGAAGTAATGGCAAAGAGCAGTAAGAAGCGTGCTAGTGCTGTTGTTGGCCAGAAGAAGGTCAGCAAAGAGCGTGCAGCACAAGGAAAGACCAACTACGAACTACTAAACAAACTAAGCAAATGACTGGAGTTGAATTTGAGGACTGGCTGGAGCAGCTAGAAGAAGCCAAGCAGCCCACCTGCAACATTGAGAACCCCGAAGATTGCGAAGCTTGTGGCAGCTGATACCAAACTAGGTGAGATGTATCGTTCGGTCTGTGCATACCCAGGCCGTCCGGGATTCTACACTTCTGACAAAGGAGCAGACCACGACTACATCGACTCCTACTACGCGGCAGAGTTTGAAGGAAAGCGAGAGAGCGTATCAAACGTGCTCGAGCTTGGCGTGCAGTGGGGAGGAAGCCTGATGCTCTGGAGCTCATGGTTCCCCAACGCTAAGGTCATTGGACTTGATATCTATGAGGGCGTGCCTCAGCACTACGACGAGATGCGCGGAGACCGCGAGTTTCCAAATGTGGAGATACGCATACAAGACGGATATGCAGAGCCGGTTATCGCCGAGCACAAAAACGACTTCTATGACTACGTTATTGACGACGGCCCTCATAGTCTTGCAAGTATGGTGATTGCTATCCACCGTTGGCTTCCTAAGGTTAAGCCTGGAGGAAAACTAGTTATCGAAGACATCCAGGATTGCAAATGGTTTGAGAAGCTAGAGAAAGAAGCTGAGCTCTCAGGCATACCTGCCGAATGCCGTAGATTTGATTTCCGAAAGAACAAGAATCGTTCTGACGATATGATTTTTGAAGTCACCAGGAAATGAACCTAAAGAAGCTCAACAAGAACGTGATGGTGAAGGCCCCAGAGGGCTATCACTGGATGAACGACGGAAAGGGTCGCTTCTACCTCATGAAGCATTCTGGAAAGTTTGTCAAACATCCTAATGCAAGCCTTGAGGCCCCGTTCCGAGTTGTCACACATGACAAGCCTGGAACGGCCAAAGAGAAGATGGCTATTGGGGCTCTGGTACGGTTGAAGAAACCTTAAGGGGTTCTTCTCCGTAAAGCTTACGATACATACGGGCTACAAGCAGGCGCGCCTTTTGCGTAAGAGCGTACCGTACCCTGTAGTTGAACTTGTTCTCCTCCCTGAAGAAAGCCGCCGCTACCTCCTTGTTGTTTGGAGTGAGCTTGTCAAAGTGTGCATATATCAGGCCATCATTGACCATCTTATAGATTTGTTTCTTCCTCAGCTGTGTTTCGCTGCGCATCATGCCTTTGGCTAGGTACTCAATGGTCCAGAACTCAAGGTCATAAGCAAACAGAAGAAGCTCAACCTCTGCTGCACCAAGTCCGTAGTTCTCTTTCATGTCTCGGTATAGAAACGTCAAGTACTTCAGGTCGTTTCTCTGGATGAACTTAGGGTCAATTTTGGAGAATTCCCTGAACAGCTTCTTTCGGCTGACAGTAGTCTTGGGCATATCAGTATCTTTGTTTCAAAAGTACTATTATGGGAAGTCTTAGCGGAACTAAAATTAAAGACACCTTTGGCCTGTTGCTGAAGATGGCCACCTCTACGGTGTCTGCGTCTGAGCAAGTCGTACAAGACGGCGAGGGTAACAATACGGCCCTAAAGCTCTCCACAGACACGGTTGAGTCAACTGGTGACTTCAAGTGCACTGGTACGATGACTACATCTACCACTGACGTTCAAGCACTTATGCTTAGCTCAACGGGTGTGTTTGTGAAGCGCAACCTTAGCACCAATCCAATCGGAACGACGTCTGTCACTGCGAACTCTCCACTTGGTGCCACCGGAAGCACTATTGGAGTGCTTCCTGCAAGTTCCCTTGTACAGTTGACATCACAGCAGACGGCAACCATAGACAAGTTTTTGATTTGGGACGAGTCGTCTAGCTCATACAAGTACATAGATGCTGTCAACTTGGCCGATTACGTGGTCAATAGTGGAGCAACTGCAATCCCTGCAATGTTCATTGCTAAGCCTCAGGCAACTACAGCGATTGGAACCGCAAGCACATTCATTGCATTTGCAGAAATTGCAAATCAGCCAGCAACCGGAGCTACTGACCCAGCAACCTCTTGTGTGGCCCTTGGCGGTATTTCATCAAGTGTATCGCTTGTTGACGCCGTTGGAGTTCGTGATAACATTCGACTGAGCACTCAGTCGATGTACCAGATATTGGCTTCAGTTCAGTATACGGTTGCTGCCGGAACTCCGGATATTACCACTCAAATCTACCTAAACGACGGTGCTGGTAGCCAGGTATTAGCCCAAGACATTGAGCCGACAAAAGCTGGAACTCACTTTGTTACAATCGCATACTACTTCTATGCTGACTCAGGAGTTCCATACGACATTGGACTCAGGTGCTCTGCCACATCGGCGGCTACTGTCGGCCTCCAAACTTCATTCACCATCACTAAATTAGGGGACGTAGTATAACGCCCTATGACCAGAGAAAAGCGAATCGAAGTTTTCATCCTCGTGCGGGAGAAGATGGATGAGATTGCCGACATTATCAAAGACAATAATGCTGGACCAGAGTTCATGGCGACCTACTGCTTCGGTCTAGCTTGCGACGACGATAACGAAGACAGTCCAGAGAGCTACGAATTCCTCGCTGGATACAGCGTGGACGGTGGTGAGGAGTTGAATATCATGTTTAATGTGATGGCCCACAGCTTTGTGGCAGAACAGGACAACGATGATGACGACGACGAGCCAACCAACTCAATTGAATACTGGTTAAAGAAATAATGAAATTCAAATGGAACTTATCAGAAAAATCATCGTGGGGCAAAACCCCAAGGACGCCATGGCGTACTTCGTCGGTCAGCGGACTGGCGATGCCGTAGTCGATTCAATCATTCAGGACGAACGAGCCCTATCAGTGTATGGGATTCGTCGATATCTGGTCTACATTTACAATTCCGAAAAGGGCACCATGCTCTGGAAAACCATAGACGATATGCCCTGTTTAATTGAACACGATTGCGACTTCTAATGAAACCAATTAGATACTTCATAGTACGAGTACCAAAGCCCGTAAAAGACACTATCGAGATTGCGGGCAAAGAGATGTACTTGGATACCAAGTTCAATGAGTTTGCTCACCGTGCAGTAGAGGGCGAAGTCATTGGAGTGCCTCAGCGATATAAGACCGATGTATCTGTTGGAGATACATTGTACTTCCATCACCACGTTCTGCTTGGGGGTAATCACCTCGTGTATGGTAACCAACAGTTTGATGAGGCGAAGCATCGCCGAGGGCAGTTTGTATTTGAAGACGATAACCTGTACTATGTGTGGTGGGATGGCGGTAATGACCCGCACAGCTGTCAAGCGTACGCATACAAGAGCAAAGAGACCGGAGAAGTTCGTCTTCTTGGTCCGTGGATATTCCTTAGTCCAGCAGAGCAGGACTATGAGCTAAAGAGCGAGACACTTGAACTAGTTCAGTCAAAGAAGTCATACAACCAGTACGGATACATCCGTTATCCATCAAATATGTTGGAGGAGCTCGGCCTCAAGCCGGGCGACAAGGTGTTCATTCAAAAGAATGCCGACTACGAAATGGAAGTAGACGGAGAGCGTCTGTATCGGGTAATGCTATCTCACATCTATGCCCAGGTCCAAGAATAGTTTTGACAACGTAGGAACGGCAAGCCGTCTTATGTCTGCAATGGAGATTGCCATTGAGAACATGATTCAGGAGATACAGAAGCCTGTGGACCAAGAACTGTCTGGCTCTCAGAGAAAGGCAGAGCTACAGGCTATCAAGCAAACTGCAATTGACGCTAAAGAACTGATTGTTGAACGCGAGAAGCTTCAGCTTCTCATAAGACAGCTGCACGATAGTGGAGAAATCAAAGAAGAGCGAGACTACTCAGGAGGATTCGCAGAACAATTCTCAAAATAGCGACTGGGTATTTATCTACTGGGATAGCTGATGGCCGGATTAGTCGAAATAGAAGACGAGGTAATCGTAAACATTTGTTCCCAAGGAACGGCTGGGGATATTGTTGTCTATGGAGACCTGGCCATTCAGCTTCCCAAGAAGCCAAAAAAACAAGACATTCTATTTCACGACCTTCCTAAGGAGCAGCAGATGTGGGAGCGCACTGAGCTCCCTGAAGAGCTCAGAAAGGTGAACTCCATGGAGGAGTGGATGACGATGCCAGAAACCTTTAGGAAGAAGTACACACCTTACATTGCCCAGGAATATGAAAGACGAAGAAGTGGAGTTTGGTTCTTCAACAACGGAGTACCTACTTACATCACCGGAAACCATTACTTTTTTCTGCAGTGGGCCAAGATTGACGTGGGGTACC